>Ga0207650_10000051_pt1 | contig 168652 bp, 157 predicted proteins | sample KBSS63metaG_FD_184325 | JGI IMG/M metagenome (GOLD analysis project Ga0207650, IMG submission 184325) | Switchgrass rhizosphere microbial communities from Kellogg Biological Station, Michigan, USA - KBS S6-3 metaG (SPAdes) (version 2) | ecosystem: Host-associated > Plants > Roots >...
TGATACCTCGCGCCTTTTCTTCCGGCGCGTTATCGATCGAATCAAAACTACGGAACTGGATCTTCGGGTTGTGCTTGGACAACACCTTCGTGATCGCCGCCGTCAACGTCGTCTTCCCATGGTCAATGTGACCAATCGTCCCTACGTTTACGTGCGGCTTATTACGATCAAATTTTTCCTTCGCCATTTCTCTTCAGCTCCGTGTAGCAGCGTCTAGCGACTGAGCGCCAGTAGCTATTTGGTTGTAGTCTTGCCCTGCGTCTTGGCGATAATTTCTTCCGCCACCGACCGCGGGGCTTCTTCATACCGGGCAAAATGCATCGAGTACTCGGCGCGACCTTGCGTGCTTGAACGCATGTGCGTCGCGTAACCAAACATCTCTGCAAGCGGAACGATAGCCTTGATCACCTGCGAACCAGCGCGGTGCTCCATACCTTCGATCCGTCCGCGGCGCGAACTCAAGTCGCCCATGATCGTTCCGGCAAAATCTTCCGGGGTCACAACTTCGACCGCCATAACCGGCTCGAGAATCACGGGACTCGCTTTGCGCGCGGCTTCTTTGAACGCCATTGAACCGGCAATCTTGAAAGCCATTTCGTTTGAATCGACATCGTGGTAGCTGCCGTCGTAGAGCGTAGCTTTAACATCGACCATCGGATAGCCGGCCAACACGCCGCCTTCCATGGCTTCCTGCATGCCCTGATCAATCGGCTTGATGTATTCCTTCGGAACCGTGCCACCGACGATCTCGTTGATGAACTCGTAGCCCTTGCCTGGCTCGTTAGGCTCGAGGCGAATCTTCGCGTGTCCATACTGGCCGCGACCACCGGTCTGGCGGATATACTTGCCTTCCGCTTCCGACTGTCTGCGGATCGTTTCGCGATACGCAACCTGCGGCTTACCAACGTTGGCTTCGACCTTGTACTCGCGCATCATGCGGTCAACGATGATTTCGAGATGCAACTCACCCATACCGCTGATGATGGTCTGTCCACTGTCGGGATCGGTGTGAACCTTAAAGGTGGGATCTTCCTGGGCCAGTTTGGCGAGCGCCATGCCCATCTTTTCCTGATCGGCCTTGGTTTTCGGCTCGACTGCCACTGAAATAACTGGTACCGCAAACGTGATCGACTCGAGCGTGATCGGATGTTTCTCGTCGCAAATCGTGTCGCCTGTGCTGACGTTTTTCAGACCCACTGCCGCACAGATATCGCCGGCCAGAATTTCCTGAATGTCTTCACGCTTATTGGCGTGCATCTTCAACAAACGACCGATGCGTTCTGATCTCTGCGTACGCGAGTTCAATACTGACTCGCCGGATTTCAATTGTCCTGAGTAGACACGGATGAAGGTCAATTGGCCGACAAACGGGTCAGCCATGATCTTGAAAGCTAGCGCGGAAAAGGGTTCCTTGTCGGAATGCTTGCGGACGACCTGCTCGCCGGTGTCAGGGTTTACACCGTGAGTCTCCAGTGCATCGAGAGGCGAAGGAAGATAGTCGACAACTGCATCGAGCAGCGGCTGCACGCCCTTGTTCTTGAACGCTGTGCCTACGACAACCGGGAACAATTTCAATGCAATCGTCGATTTACGAAGTGAGGCCCGCAGCTCTTCGGAAGAGATGGCTTCGCCTTCGAGAAATTTGTGCAAAATCTCGTCGTCGTTTTCGGCAATGGTTTCGACTAACTGGGTGTGGAACGCGTCGGCCTTTTTCTTCATATCGGCCGGGATTTCTTCGGTGACATATTCCGCGCCCATTGTCTCGTCTTTCCAGACGATGGCTTTCATCTCGATGAGGTCGACGACTCCTACAAACTTTGCTTCCTGGCCGATGGGGATTTGGATCGCAACGGGTCGTGCATTGAGGCGTTTGCGGATGGTATCGACGGCGTGCTCAAAATCAGCACCCATCTTGTCGATCTTGTTAATGAAACAAATTCGGGGGACACCGTATTTGTCGGCCTGACGCCAAACTTTTTCCGATTGCGGCTGCACGCCATGAACGGCGTCGAATACAGCCACGGCGCCATCGAGGACGCGGAGCGATCGCTCGACCTCGGCCGTGAAGTCTACGTGGCCGGGCGTATCAATAATGTTGATACGGATGTCGCGCCATGTGCAGGTCGTGGCAGCAGAGGTAATCGTGATCCCGCGCTCCTGCTCCTGCTCCATCCAGTCCATCGTGGCCGTGCCTTCGTGAACCTCTCCGATGCGGTGCGTCCTGCCGGTATAAAACAGGATGCGCTCGGTCGTAGTGGTCTTGCCGGCGTCGATGTGCGCCATGATGCCGATGTTTCTGCACCGCTCTAATGGAACTGTTCTGGCCACGGCTTGCTTACTATCCTCTCTGGGCTCTCTCTGATTTCGCTTTCGTTACCACCGATAGTGCGCGAACGCCTTGTTTGCTTCCGCCATCCGGTGGACATCGTCTTTCTTCTTGATTGCTGCACCCTTGCCATTCGCAGCATCGAGCAATTCGTTGGTCAACTTGTCAACCATGCCCTTTTCGCCGCGGCTGCGCGCGTAGGTGATGATCCAGCGAATCGCCAGCGACGTGCGCCGGTCCGCGTTTACTTCGACAGGCACCTGATAGTTGGCGCCGCCGACACGGCGGCTCTTCACTTCAAGCAGGGGCTTCGCATTTTCGACAGCCTTCTTGAAGAGCTTCAGAGCCTCGTCGCCACCTTTTTCCTGCAGGCGTGTCATGGACTCGTAGAAGATTCCTTCCGCGGTCGACTTCTTACCCTGCCACATCAGGGAATTCACAAATTTGGTGACCAGATCGGACCCGTAAACGCCGTCTGCTGCCACCGTCCGCTTTGCAATGTGTCCTTTTCTTGGCATCGCTCAGCCTCTTAACCCTTCTTGGGGCGCTTCGCGCCGTATTTCGAACGACCCTGCATACGATTCGCAACGCCGGTTGCATCGAGCGTTCCACGAATGACGTGGTAACGGACGCCGGGGAGATCCTTCACACGGCCGCCGCGAATGAGCACGATCGAGTGCTCCTGCAGGTTGTGGCCGACGCCAGGGATGTAGGTCGTAACTTCGATTCCGTTGGTGAGACGAACGCGGGCGACTTTGCGCAGCGCCGAGTTCGGCTTCTTAGGCGTCTGGGTATAAACACGGGTGCAAACGCCGCGCTTCTGAGGACAACCCTGCAGGGCGGGACTGGCCGTCTTGTAACGCGGCCGCGTCCGTCCACTTCGCACCAGTTGATTAAATGTCGGCACTCTTCGTCACTCCTTGGGCCGCAATTTGCCGCACAACGCTACAAGCGCGCGGCACGCTGCAGCGCCGATTCCGTTCTCCCGTTTCCGGGCTGACTGGCAATTCCGCCAGCCATACTTCTCCCGCGCGACAGCGCAGAAGAAAGTTCAGGTTTCCCGATCAGACTGAGGCCGGCGACGGTGACATCAGGCCCTCAACCAGGGAGATGATCCGTTTCGTCAGCTTTGCCCCACATAGCCTCCCGAGTATCCCTGTTGCCAGGGCGGGATGGTGTTCGCAGGGCGTTTTCAGCGAGGGCGTCCTCAGGCTATTGCTTTGCCGCCTGAGCACGTAACTTCAAAGCTCAGCCAACTTCTTGTTGGAGGTTTCGCGCACTCTAACGAGCGCGGCGGATGAACCACCACATACAGGCAAGCCAGACATAACTCGCGGAACCTTTCTAATATAGCAACCACCGTCAGAAATCGTCAACGGGTGCTTTTTGCATCAGAGTGTTGGTGGGTGGCGGAGCCTCGCTTGCCGAAACAATGGTCTGCCTCTACACTGAAAGTTTTCCAGAACATACATGCTCGCGCAAGGCGTTTGACCGAGCGCGGGGAGGATTCATGGGTCGTTGCGGTTCGGCGGTGTGTCTCATTACTCTTATAGCCTCCCTGTCCATGCTGGTCGCTTGCGGTAGCACTAGTTCCAGCAACACTCCGAATCCGCCGACGGTGCCCGCGGTTGTAACGCTCACGCCTTCTGGGCACAGCTCTATCGATATTGGTTCTCTCCTCAACTTCGCGGCCACAGTTCGTGACTCGACAGGAGGAGCCATCACAAGCGGGTTGACGATCGCATTTGCTTCCAGCAACCCGGACGTCCTCACTATTTCGAACTCCGGGGTGGCTTGCGCCGGGAAGTGGGATTCTTTATCGAATCCGATTGTTTGCACACCGGGCCCGGCCGGAACCGCGCTAGTGACGGCATCAGCCTCCGGCGTAAGCAGTTCGCCAACCACCATTTACGTCCACCAACACATTGATCACGTTGAAATAAAACCGATTAGTGTTTCTGGGACTGCGTTCCCGATCTGCTTTGCCCAAGATGAGACGTGGACCTACGAGGCCGCAGTTTTTGCCCGCGTTGGAACATCGCTGGTCGACATCACGCCAACGGTCGGACCATTAAATTGGTCCTCCGTGAACGTTGCAGTGGCAAGTTTGAACACTACGGCAAGTGACCTTCTCGGCAATCAGGTTCGAGCAACTTCGGTGGCGTCGGGAACAACGCAGATTTTCACGTCGGTGAGTGGAGTAAACAGCAATTCAGTACCTTTCAGAGCCTGCCTGATCAAGTCAATTGAGCTCACCGTTCAAAATGAAGGCACAACGTCGCTTACGCTGGCTTCGGGCAGCTCGAAAACGATTCAAGCAACGGTCACGGACGAGCTAGGAAATGAAGTAACAAAACCTCCTTTGACGTGGAGCAGCAGCAACATCGCGGTCGTGACGGTGCCGTCTGGAGCACAAAACAAGACGACGGCCACCATTTCTGCTGTCGGCGGGGGCGGCGCCACCGTGATTGCGTCATGCACGCCTCCGTCGTGCAACTCAGGAGTGTTTCCTAGCCAACCGATTTATCCGAAGCAGGTGATAAGCGTTGAAGTGACGCGCCCGACAACTCCGGTGGTACCGAGCGCATGGGTCACCAGCACACAGTGTGACCCGCCAGATAAGCCTCCCTTGTTCGATTGCGGAGCATTTATCACCCAGATCACTGGGACGGCCGACACACTTGGCTCGAGCTTTTTCCTGCCGAATCCGCCCAATTCGCTCGTCTTCGCGCCCGGCGGGGTCCGCGCATTTGCTGGGAGTCAGAACGGGCTCATGATTATCGACCCCGCGGGCACCACCGGTGCTGCGGCCCAGGTGGTTGCATCAGTCACGGGGAAGGTTCTTGCAGTTTCACGCGACGGCAGCCGATTGGTCGTTTCCGACCCAAATCCCCTACAGGGTGGACCAGGGCGAGCCTTCATCTACAACCAAGCCAACACGTCGGCTCCGCTGATCACGTTACAAATCCCGAACGCGGTTGCCGCCTCTTTTTCGCCCGATGGCCTGAAGACTTTCATTGTGTCGAACAGTGGTGGAACGGCGAGCTTATACGTGGCTTCGACTGTTGACGCGACGAAGGGTCCGATCTCACTGGCGCCAGTGACTGCCGCAACCGACGTTGCCTTCTCGCAATATGGCGCATTCGCACTTATCGCAGGAGCCCCACACAACATCGTTCCAGCGGTAACGTGCAGCGATTTGGTGATTCCTCCAGGTGTCTCAACCCCGGGAATACCGCTGTCGCTCACGGCCATCCCGGACGGGCGACATTTCCTTGCTCTTGATCCGCCGAACATCGACATCATCAATCAGAAAACCGTGGTGATTGGAGACACCTGTTCGGCATCAAGCGTCGACCTGGAGCTTGAATCGTCTACGAATCTTGGATTGGGAGATTTCACGCCGGTAACAATGCTGGTTTCCAGTGACGGCACTAAGGCTTACGTCGTGGCTCAGAACCTGAGCGGCGTATTGGTGTTCGACGTGGCAGGAAAGACGACGTCAGCGATACCACTGGTAGGCAACGTCAAACCACTTGGAGCGTCGCTCACGACGGATGGATCCAAGCTGTACGTCACTACCAAATGCGAGAACTTCGAGACCGAGGATCAAAACAATTTAGGCAAATGCCTTGATCCGACGCTGCACGTACTCGACACAATCGTCGGGACGGACGTTCAACAAATCACTTTCCAAAACAATTTTTGCTCCAACGTGGACAGCCAAGATCTCTTCTGCACTCCTGATTTGGTCGCGGTAAAACCGTAACGAGGCCTACTCCGGCAGAGTTTTGGAACGTGATGGCGGATGACGCGCAGTAGCAGGATGCGCCGTCAGGAAGCCTGGACTTCCAGATCTTTTCCGATACTGTCCAGGACGCCATTGATAAATGTCACGGACTCGGGTGACGAGTATTTCCGTGCGATCTCAAGCGCTTCATTGATCACGATGGCCTTCGGAGTTTCGGGATAGGCCAAAAATTCCGCCACTGCACTGCGCAGGACGTTGCGGTCCACGGCAGCCATCCTCTCCATGCGCCAATGTTGCGCGTGTTTCTCAATAATCTGGTTGATTTCGTCCGCCTTGTCGATTGCAACGCGAAAAAGGTCTTCCGCGAAACCTCGCACCTCTCCGGTAACGTTGTCGCGTTCGGCCCAGAACGTTCGGCGCACGTCGGCAGCAGGCTGTTTGCCCATATCGGCCTGAAACAGCATCTGCAATGCGAGTTCGCGTGATTTGCGTCGAGTGCCCATACAGGATTAATGCCTAGTGGCTGTTGTCAGTTTAGCTGATGAGGACTAGCCGCGACGCCTTGGCTTCGTTCGACCAGAAATACCTTTGCTCTTCTTCCGACCGGCAGAAGGAATCTGTTTCTTACTGACTGCTGACGGCGTACCGCTGACGGCTTGTTTCAAGTTTGCCATTTCGACCGCGGCGAGCGCCGCTTCGAACCCTTTGTTGCCCATTTTCAGCCCGGCGCGATCAATCGCCTGTTCGAGAGTGTCGCAGGTCAGAACACCGAATGCATGCGGCACACCCGTGTCCTGTGCCGATTGCCCAATCCCCCGCGTGACTTCGTTCACGATCACGTCATAGTGCGCGGTGTCCCCGCGAAGCAGACACCCGATGCAAATGATCGCGTCGTACTTCCCGGTCTCGGCGAGGGTGCGGGAGGCAGAAGGAATTTCGAAGGCGCCGGGAACGCGAACGAGTTTTATGTTTGTTTGCTTTGCGCCGGAGCGCAACAATCCATCGCAGGCACTTAGAAACAGGCGCTCGGTAATAAATGAATTGAAGCGAGACACAACAATGGCAAAGCGCCTGCCGCCGGCGTTCAGTGACCCCTCCATCGCCTTGATCTTCGGCTGGGGTATGCTTTTGACTCCATCGTTTTTGCTGTTCTTACTCGTGACTTCTCCGTTGTGAGTCTCAGATTTCGAGAGTTCCCGTCGCGAGGGCAGGCTTCACTTTCCTTTGAACTGCGCAGCTCGCTTTTCGAGAAAGGCCGTGGTCCCTTCCGTCTTGTCCTCAGTCGCGCAGCAGACTCCGAACAACACGGCCTCAAGATACAACCCCTCAGACAGCGTCATCTCCATCCCTTTGTTGACCGCCTCCATGGCGTATTGCACGGCGAGAGGAGCATTCGCGATGATCTTCGCAGCGATCGCTTCGGCACGCGGAATGAGTTCTCCGAGCGCGGTCACTTCGTTGACCAGTCCGATCCGATGCGCTTCCTCCGCTGGGATCATTTCGCCCGCCAGTACTAACTGCATAGCGATTCCCTTGCCGACCAATCGTGGAAGGCGCTGAGTTCCGCCGTAGCCGGGAATGATTCCAAGCTTCACTTCAGGCTGTCCAAGTTTCGCGTTCTGGCTCGCCAACCGCATCGTACATGCCATGGCGATCTCGCATCCGCCGCCGAGGGCGAAGCCATTGATACACGCAATAACGGGCTTCCCGAGATTCTCGATCAGGTTGAGGACGGACTGCCCCTTGTGCGTGTACTCCTTCGCTGACACGGCATCATGCTTCGACAGTTCGGCAATGTCGGCACCGGCGATGAATGCCTTCTCGCCCGAGCCCGTCAGAATAACGACTCGAACTCCCGCATCCTTCTTAATGTCATGAAACGCCGCACGGAGGTCCTCCATGGTCGCCATGTTGAGCGCGTTTAGCACCTTGGGGCGATTGACCGTGACGTAGGCGATGGAGTTCGTTTTCTCAACCAAAATGTTTTCGTAAGCCATGATTGCCTTTCGTTAATTCGGTGAAGCTTCAACCCTTCTCGAATCACCCGAAGGTTGACCGTAGCTGCGAACACCACGAATCCAGTAAAAAATCAGTAGCGCGATGGTTACCAGCGGCAATGCGATGTCTGTGGCGTCGCTGTTGGCCCACCCATCATCGATCAAGCTGTAAAGCAGCGCGACGGTCACCCCAAGGTTGACCAGAAAACCAAGCCACCACCCCCACCGCCGGGCCCTCCACAAACCGAGGACGGACACAAGATAAAGGAAAGCGATCGGAGCGAAGATCCCAGCCGCGATGACCAAACCGTGTGCGGCTTCAGCTCCATCCTTTTCGCTCAATGTTTCGGGCGAACGAGCAAGCCAAAGTAAGTAAATTGCTAAACCAAACAGCCCCAGCGCCAGTAGCGACTGAACTACGATTATCGTCGTTACCCAAACGGGACGCTTCATAGCATCCGATAACTCCAGAACTTCCCGCTTCAGAACTTGCCCGCTACCGGCTTTTCCGGGTTCGCGTAATCGTAAAAGCCTTTGCCCGACTTGCGACCATACCATCCTGCCATCACCAACCGTTTTAAGAGCGACGGCGATGCGAAGCGGCGTTCTTTGAATTCGTCGTACATCACGTGAGTAATGTAGTAGGTAGTATCGAGGCCGACGAAGTCGAGCAGAGTAAAAGGCCCCATCGGATACCCACAACCCAGCTTCATTGCGTTATCGATGTCTTCGATGGACCCAACACCCTCTTCATAAGCGCGGATTGAATCCAGCAAATATGGGACAAGCAAGCGGTTCACGATGAAGCCGGTCTTGTCGGAAGTCCGAACCGGCACCTTGCCCAGCTTTTTTGCGAATTCGTAGGCTGCGTCGAATACATCGGGGGCGGTGGCGATTGTCTTTACGACCTCGACTAACTTCATCAGCGGCACTGGATTGAAGAAGTGCAGGCCGATGAACCGCTCCGGGCGCTTGGTCGCTGCCATTAACTCAGTCACGGAAATAGACGAAGTGTTGGTTGCGAAGATGGCCTCTTTTTTCACGATTCCATCGAGCGAGTCGTACATGTCTCGTTTCTGCTGGACGTTTTCGATGATCGCCTCGATCACGATGTCGCAGTCGGCAAGGTCCTGCCGGTTGGTTGTCGGCTTCAATCGTGCGAGGGACTCGTCTTTCTGTTTGGCAGTGATTCCACCTTTTTCCGGGGGCCGCTCGGCGAACTTCGCCAACGACTTTTGGATTCCAGCAAAACCTTTATCGAGATATTTCTGATCGACTTCGAGCACCGTGACGTCGAATCCAGCCATCGCTGCCACCTGCGCAATACCCGAGCCCATCAGCCCACAGCCCAGAACGCCCACTTTTTTTATTTCCATGCGAGTCCTTTGCTAAACAGCAATTTGCGCTTGTCAATTTTCGAATTGTCGAAGCATGAGGGCGGCGCCAAACGTTTCAATTGACAATTGACAATTGAAAAATCAAAACTTCTCAATGAAAGCTTTCCACCACCATCGCGATTCCCTGCCCACCGCCAATGCACGCAGTCGCGAGACCGTATTTCTTTTTTCGTCGCCGTAGCTCATAAAGAAGAGTAATCACCAGTCGCGTGCCAGTCGCGCCGAGGGGATGTCCCAGAGCAATCGCGCCTCCGTTCACGTTTACCTTCTCGCGATCCAGTCCTAACTCTTTTTCGACCGCCAGATATTGCGCCGCGAATGCCTCATTGACTTCGATCAAATCGATGTAGTCCAACGTCAGGCCTGCGCGCTGTAAGGCAACTTTCGTTGCGGGCACAGGCCCGCGGCCCATCAATTTCGGATCCACGCCCGCGATGCCCCAATTCACGATCCGCCCCAGCGGGTTAAGACCACGTTTCCCGGCGTCTTCTAACGACATCACGACAACCGCAGCACCGCCGTCAACAATTCCGCTGGCGTTTCCAGCCGTGACCGTTCCGTTCTTCCCGAAGGCGGCCTTCAACTTTGCCAAGCCTTCCATCGTGGTTTGTGGTCGCCGATGGTCATCCTCGGCCAGCATCTCTCCGGTTTGCTCGCCCTTGTGATTCTTCAGCGCGACCGGCACAAGTTCTTCCTGAATCCGTCCTTCTTTGTATGCAGCGTCTGCGGCCTGCTGCGACCGCAGCGCAAACTCGTCTTGTGCTTGCCGCGTAATCCCTTGTTGTTCGCCATACAACTCGGCGGTGTTCGCCATGTACAGACCACAGTAAGAATCGAGCAATGCGACCATCAGCGAGTCTTCGAGCTTGCCGCCGGGCGCGAGGGTGAATCCATCTCGCCCACGAATGACAAACGGCGCCTGGGACATGGCCTCCATACCGCCAGCTACGACGATCTTGGCTTCATCGGTTTGAATCATCTGGGCGGCGCTGACGATCGACTGCATTCCCGAACCGCATAGCCGGTTCACCGTCAGTGCCGGCGTCTCGATCGGCAGTCCGGCACGCAATCCCACGTGACGTGCTCCATACAGCGCATCTCCGGATGTCTGCTGAGCGTTTCCGAAAACAGCGTGATCAAATTCCTCAGAATTAATTCCCGAGCGCTCGATGGCGCCTTTGGCGGCCACGGCGGCCAGTTCTTGGGCCGTAAAATCTTTGAGTTTGCCGCAATAGCGGCCAAAGGGCGTACGCGCCCCACTGACAATGGCAATGTCCCCTGGCTTGAGCATGAGTTCCTTACAGCAAGATTAGTTTCGCGCTAAGACCAAACTGTAAAGGATATCAGTCGCCAAACCGCCTGCGCCACTGGCGGGCGAATTCGACGTAAGTGACGTTTCTGGTGTGGGAATGGCGGTTGTTCTAAGCCACTGCAGCGGCTGTGAGATTTGCAGGCTGAATCACTACTTTTCCGACACCTTGCGATACTGCGGCATCAAGGCCTTGCTCCGCGCGGTTGATTACTTCGGTGACGATGTCGACGGCGTCGTACTGCTGACGAATCACAGCTTCGGCCAATCCTGCATTAAAGCTGACCGACTGGTCTTTACCGGGCAATTTCACTTCCGCCAACAGCTTACGAAGCTTTTCGAGCGCCAGCATCGCTTCCTTCTCGGCGGTTTCGCCAAGGATGATCGCAATCGTGGTCGTGCCATAGCGAAACGCCAAATCGTTGGTCCTGATGTTCGATGCGAACAGGTGTCCGACTTGTTCCATCATGGACGTGACCGCCGCCTCGCCGTACTCCTTGACCATAGCGCTGCCTTTTCCAAATTGTGCGAGAAGAATCGTCAGAGCCGAGCCTTGCTGCATCGCGCGCCGAGTCTCTGCTTGCAGCAGGTCTAGGTATGAGGCACGTTTGAGTAGCCCTGATTTCTCGTCGGTAACCGAAAGATTTTTGACCAGCCGTCGCAACCCGGCATTGTTCAGGGCGATGACAGCTTGGTCACACAGCGTTTTAAGAACCACCATGTCGGAGGAATGCCACCCACGCACCGTGTCGTGTGCAAGCAGCAAGATTCCTACCGGTTCCTCGCCGTCGGCCAATGGCAGAGCAAGAAGGGACGCGACTCCCAATTCGGCGACTGCCTGCTTTGCAGCTTGAAGTTCGGGGGCAACCATCGCGTCCGTAATCAAAAGTGAACCGCGGCTGATAGCAAGATCCTGGACAAGAGCAGCAATGCTCGCGAGGGATGCTGGAGAGCCGGGCGCGACACCTTCGCCAGTAGACTCCTGCACGGCCGTTGGAGGCAGGCCGGGGCGCCGCATCGCGGCGATGCAGCGTGTCACTTTCCAGTGTGTAGCGATCTCATTGACTGCTGTTCGCAGGACCGCATCGGCATTGCTCTGATGATAAAGCTTGCGAGTAATCTCTGCGACGCGCGTTAAATTACTGACGTCGGTAGTCTCAGACGACTGAATTGGCGCAGGCGCCGGTGGCGATGGCGGTTGAGGAGCGCTCGCCGCCGCGGGTTGTGCGTTTGTGTTCGAAGCGGTTCCACGGCGTGTAGACATTCCTGCGGCGATGTAGAGTCGCTGTAGATCTTCGTTTCGTTCTTCCTCGCGCGGAAAAAGCTCCTGAATTCGTTGCAGCCGCTCGATCGCTTTTGATCGCATGCCGTACTGCACCAATATTTCGGCTTGCAGCATGAGGTCTTGTAATGCCCCGGCACCTAGCGTGGGCTCTTCGTTATGACTGTTCTTGGAGGGTTCCGGTGTTCCCTTATTCAGTGGCGTGAAGCGGGTCGCGATCACGCGGAAACGTTGTTCGTCGATTTTTCCTCGCAACTGTTCTAACCGCTTATGGTGTCCGGGCTCGTAGGGATCGACTTCCGCGGCACGGTCTAGGCACTCGCCTGCCTTTTCATAATTGGACAGCCCGATGTAAAGGTCGAAAAGTTTAAGAAGAGTTTGCGAGTAGTCGGTTTCTCGATTCGAAGAGTTGAACAGTTCGCTCAGAAACTCCAGCAAGTCTGGCGAGGCACGGTGATTCGCGACAATGTCCTGCATGAGTGCCACGAACGAACGTCGCTCACCGCGTCGCCGCTGAAACTGTTCCAGTTTGCGAGCCAGCTCTGCGGCTTCCTTATCGAGTTCTGAATCAACCATGGCGCCGATCAGGTCGGCCACCTGTTGCACGCGCGCAGGATTCTGTTCGAACAGCTGCCACAATAGCGGCTCTGCTTCGACCAAGCGGTTCGCAGCGATCAGAGCTTTCGTATAGCTATCGCGAAGCTCGAGGGATGGGCTGCCAGCTTGAATGTGGGGCTCAAAAATAAAAATGGCTGCCCCGACTTCACCTTGGACTAACAGGCTTCGTCCGTATGCCAGCGCAATCTGAGGATCGGACGGATCTTCCGTGTACGCGCGCTCCACCCAAGTTGCCGGATTGGTCCCACTCGCTTCCGCAAGTTGCGCAACTCGTAAAAATGCTGCGGCGGCGCCCTGGCTGTCACCCACTTCAGAAGACAACTCTCCTAATCTCAGAAAGTTCTGCTGCGTGGGCTCCAGCGCAACCAATCGTTTTAGGACGGGGAGTGCTTCATCTTTCTTGCTCTGCCGAGTGAGATCCTCTAGCGCATTTTCGTAGGTGCCGATTGCGAGTTTTTTGTTGGAGTTCTCCAGCAGCTCGCCGAAACGGATTTTCTGCTGCGATGTGGGATTCCCATACCGCGCCAGCTTCTTGTAGGTCAGGCTGGCACGCGTTGCGTCGCCGCCTTGCATCTGCCGTTCAAACAACTCGCCTAGCAGCCGAACCGCTTGGCCGTTTCGGTTCAAAGAAAGGCAAAGGTCCGCAGACAGTTGCCGGACGTTGTCGTTCTCTGGATCTTCCAGCAATATTTGGAGATATTCTTCGAGCGCGTCTTCCGTTTTGCCGCGTTGCAGCAGCTTTTCAGCGCCGGCAACCCGACGCGCAATCTCGGCCCTCTTGGATGGATCAGCCATGAACGGTAACAGGGACAGTAACCCGCTTCCGATTCTAGGTTGGGCCCATACCCTCAGCAACGCAGTAACGGGCACCCGCGATTACGAAGGTCATCCGTACCTCCCCAACCTCCTCAGGCGCCCAGTTTGGGTTTCCCCACATTTTTCTGATATACGAGCACGATGCCTTCTGAGCAAGAAGTCACGCACGAGCAAGGACTTCGCCACCAACTGAGCGCGGGGCAAATGGCCATGGTGGCCGTGGGCGGCTCGATTGGCACCGGGCTCCTGCTTGGCTCAGCACCCGCAATCGGGCTGGCAGGCCCTGCCGTCATCCTCAGCTTCTTGCTCGCCGCCTTCATTAACTGGACGGTCGCTCTTGCGCTGGGCGAACTTGCTTGCGCACACCCCGCCGCCGGCTCGTTTGGTGTGTACGGCGACCTCTACTTGAATGATTGGGCTGGCTTTCTATCGCGCGGCGGCTATTGGGCGGCAATTGCCGTCTCGATCGGCGCCGAGATGGTAGCAGCCACGGTGTACATGGCGCGCTGGTTTCCGCAAATCAACGCCATCGTTTGGATTCTGATCTTTTCGCTCGGGCTGTTACTAGTCAACTTTCGCGGCGTCGGTTCCTACGGTCGATTTGAATTCTGGTTCGCGATGATTAAGGTCGTGACCATTGCTGCGTTCATCGTTCTCGGTGCTGCATTGTTAGTAACCGGCAAAGTGGCACCGCAATATGTCGTCAACGGTGGATTTTTTCCTCGCGGTTATTTGGCGCCACTGCTCGCGATGACGTTTGCTGTTTACACATTTGGCGGGATCGAGTTCGTTGCGGTCACATCGGGCGAGTCGCGCTCGCGAAACGACGTTGCAAAAGCGGTGCGGCTCACGTTCGGAATGTTGTTTTTCTTGTATATCGGAGCAATGGCAATCCTGGTTGGGATCTTGCCGTGGAATCATGCGGGCGTAACCGAAAGCCCCTTCGTCACTGTCTTTCGATCCGTCAATTTGCCGGCTGCGAGCCATGTAATGAACTTCGTCGTCCTCACTGCGGCGCTTTCAGGGGCTAATGCGGCACTCTACGTATCTTCGCGGATGCTCTTCTCGATGGGCCGCAACGGCTGGGCGCCTGCTGCTTTGGGAAAGCTCAATTCGCGCGGCTCTCCCAATCTTGCGTTGCTTGTCTCTTCTTATGGAATAGTTGTGGCAATTGTTCTCACTAAGTGGGCGCCTGCCGATGCCTTTGAGTTCATCCTGCGTGCAGCATTTTTTGGAATGATTCTGTCCTGGATTGTGTCTTTGGCAGCTCACATTTCATTTCGAAGACGAACCTCGCCCGAGGAGATTGCCGCACTTCCGCTTCGCTCCCCCTTAGGTGCTGCGGGGTCGGCGATCGGTCTTGCGGTCGTCTGTGGTGTCGTCCTGAAAGGGTGGTACGACTCCCGCATCAACCTGGTTAGCGGTGTCGTGTACCTGATCTTTCTCACAGCGGCATATTTCATTATTAAGGCCACACGGAAAACGGGGTAGGCGGCGCATTTCGGACGCGGAATTCCACGTAAATCTTGAAAGTCTGAAACTCCATTCCACCTTTACAATGTGACCATGACCGACGAACTCCTGCGCTACCGCCCTGAGTTCCCCATCCTCGAGCGCACCACCTACATGATCAGCAACTCGCTGGGCGCCATGCCTCGGGCCGTGTACGACGCATTAAAGGGCTATGCGGATACGTGGGCAACCCGTGGTGTGCGCGCATGGGAAGAGACGTGGTGGATGCTAGCCTCCGAAGTCGGCGACGAAATTGGTGCGCTGATGAATGCACCTAAGGGGTCGGTCTCCACGCACCAAAACGTCACAACATGCCAGGCAATCATTGCGTCCTGCCTGGATTTCTCAGGCAAGCGGAACAAGGTGGTTTACACCGATCTCAACTTTCCGTCCGTTATGTATTTCTGGGAAGCGCAGCACACCAGCGGTGCACGAGTGAACATGGTCAAGACGGATGACGGCATTCACGTCCCAACCGAGCGCTTACTCGATGCCATCGACGAGAACACCCTCGTCGTCCCCATCTCGCATGTCATCTTTCGAAGCTCCTACATCAATGACGCGCAAGCAATCATCGAGAAGGCACATCGAGTCGGAGCCTATGTGGTACTCGACACCTTTCAATCACTCGGAACTGTTCCGGTCGACATTCAAGCGTTGAATGCCGATTTTGCCACCGGCGGGGTGTTGAAGTGGCTTTGCGGGGGACCCGGCGTCGCTTACCTCTATGTGCGCCCCGATCTTGCGCCCAAACTCGCACCTCGATTTACTGGATGGCATGCGCACGAACAACCGTTCTCATTCGAACCGGGGCCCATTCGCTATACCGACTCCTCCTACCGTTTCTTGAACGGAACGCTTCACGTCCCGTCGCTCGAAGCGGCGCGCCCGGGCGTACGCATAATTAATGAAGTAGGAGTCGAGAAAATCCGTACCAGGTCCAAGCAACATACTGCGAAGCTGATTGCGCTAGCCGACAAACATGGGTGGCAGGTGAATACGCCGCGCAATCCAGAGCTGCGAGGCGGCACGGTCTCGATCGAAATGCCGGACGCACCGGAGGTTTGTCGCGAACTCCTCAAGCGCGACATCCTCGTGGACTACCGACCGAAGGCTGGCGTGCGATTCTCGCCGCACTTCTACAACACCGAGGACGAGATTGACACAGCGATCACGGCTGTCGAGGCGATTCTGAAGGAGAGACACGTCGCGGTCTGATATCAGAACTCCTATGAAGACTTCGCTGTCAATCATCGCGATCGTACTGTGTACCGCTGCGTTCGCCAGTGCGCAAGAGGCGGACTGTCCGAAGGCAATCAAGGTTCATCAGACAATCGACGCGACTCCACAAGGCTGGACGGCTGACACCGATGGGTCCGATCACATTCTGGCAGGCGTCACTTTCTTTAGCGGGCCACCTGAGGAAAAAGCCAGCCTCGTGTACGACAACTGGAAAAAGCGAGATGGCTTGGCCTACGCAGTTTGGAATTTCCACGACTCAACCCACCGCATCTGGCTTTCGTGCCGATACGCGAATACCGATGTTGTGCTGACAAAAGAATTGCCAGAGAAGATTTCTCAGTGCAACGTGATCTACAATCCAAAAACACAAGTCGCCGGACTGCCTGAGATTCGCAACATGACTTGCCACTGAAGACACTCCTGGTTCTCGGCTCGTCGTTGACTCTGAAGAAAGTGTTCCGTACACTGAGCCGCCTTTTCAGTTTTGGTGAGAGGTTCGATGGCTCGCGCAAACAACCGTGTCCCGCTCGCAAGACGACACTCGTCGATGAGATTCTCGAGATGGATCGCACGCACATTCACGCTCGCGACCCTCTTGTTTCTGGCGCCACGCATGGAGTGCCAGTCACCGAACGCCAATCCCGTTGCAGGAAATCCGGACGCCATCAAAGAAGGAACTTCTCTTTTCCGATCGAATTGCTCTCCGTGTCATGGTCTCAATGCCCGAGGCGGAGGCCGTGGTCCAGATCTCACGACGGGCCGATGGATACATGGATCAAGCGATGACCAGATATTTCATACGATCACTGGCGGTGTCCCCGGTACCGACATGCCAGCAAATGATCTTCCGGAATTAGAAGTGTGGGCGATCGTGGCGTACCTTCGCACCCTGGCTCCGGCCGTCCAGGCATCGGCAGCTGGTGATGCGGCGCGTGGTAACAAGATTTTCTGGGAGAAGCTCCCATGCTCACGCTGCCACATGGTCAACGGCAAAGGCGGAACACTGGGGCCTGAACTGTCCCGGACTGGAACCTCGCGGTCTGATGCGTATCTCGTCGAATCCATTCGGGAGCCGAACAAGGATTTGACCCGCTATCCTCGCGATCCAAATAACAGCTTCGGGCCTACTCTCGTCTACGATACTGTCGTCATCGAAACCACGGATGGAAAATCGCTTCGTGGCGTCGCGAAGAATGAAGACACGTTCTCCATACAGCTGCTCGATATCGAACAGCAATTGCATCTCTTCCAGAAAAAGGACCTGAAGTCCATCTCGCACGAACGGAAGTCGCTGATGCCCGCGTATTCCGAAAAAATACTCAGCCCAACAGATTTGCAAGATCTGGTCGCATATCTACAGACGCTGCGTGGCGATCAAGGGACCCTATGAAGAAAGCACTTCTGCTGTTCAGCGCTCTCGTGGCGCTCCATATGAGCGCATATTCTCAGGTGACGTTCGAACGCATTGTGGGTGCAGCGGATGAACCGCAGAACTGGCTCACCTACTCTGGGCGCTATTCGGGATGGCGGTACAGCACTCTTGATCAGATCAATACTTCGAATGCGAATCGTCTCACCATGCAGTGGGCTTTCCAAACCGGGGGCATGGGGGAGTTCGAAACGACGCCGATCGCGGTGGACGGTTTTCTTTACGGAACGGGCCAGAACGATCGTGCGTTCGCAATCGACGCTCGCACAGGACGTGCCATATGGCGATACGAGCGGACTCTCCCGCAGCAAGTACGACCGTGCTGCGGGCGCGTCAACCGAGGATTCGCCATGCTCGGCAACAAACTCTTTATGGCGACGCTCGACGCGCACGTGATCGCTCTCGATGCGAAGAGCGGGAACGTCGTATGGGACACAACCGCGGCTGATTACAAAGAAGCGTACACATTCACCGTTGCACCTCTAGCCGTGAAGAACGAAATCATCGTCGGTGTCTCGGGCGGGGAATACGGAATTCGTGGCTTCATCGACGCCTACGATGCCGATACAGGACGCCGGCTCTGGCGTTTCGATACGGTTCCCGGTCCTGGTCAGCCGGGGCATGAAACTTGGGATGGCGACTCTTGGAAGAGCGGCGGCGCGCCCGCATGGCTCACGGGCTCGTACGATCCCGAACTTAACTTGATCTACTGGCCAACCGGAAATCCGTCGCCGAGTAACTACGGCGGCGAACGAAAAGGGGACAACCTCTACAGCAACTCGATGCTCGCCCTCGACGCGGACACAGGAAAACTTCGCTGGCACTACCAGTTCACACCGCACGATTTATATGACTACGACGCCACTCAGATCCCCGTACTGATTGATACGGAATGGGAGGGCCGTCCGCGCAAACTGTTGGTACAAGCTAATCGTAACGGCTTTCTTTACGTCCTTGACCGCACGAACGGGCAATTCCTATCTGCGAAGGCATTTGGCAATGTGACGTGGGCGAACGGCATCGCGCCGGATGGGAAGCCAATCGTCAACTCAGAAGCGATCCCCGACGCAACTGGTAAACGTGTTTGTCCTGGGGCAATCGGGCTCACAAACTGGTTCTCACCCTCTTACAATCCTCAGACCAAGCTGCTGTATGTGGCGACGACCACGGAATGCGACATATTCACCAGTTCGCCGCAACAATTTCGCGCAGGCCACGACTTTCTTGGCAGCATTTACGTTCCGGATCCCAAGGAACGGCCCTCCGGTTCTCTCAAAGCACTCGATCCGCTAACCGGATCTGAAAAATGGGAGTTCAAATACTTCAGCAATCCGAATGCAGGCGCGCTCTCGACTGCGGGAAGCGTGGTCTTCGCAGGAGAATCAGACGGCAACTTCATCGTACTTGACGCGCACACTGGGAAGGACCTTTGGCACATTCAACTTGGTGCGGCCGTATATTCAACGGCGATCACTTATCGTCTTGATGGTCGGCAGTACGTCGTTATTCCGTCGGGCACTACGCTTTTTGCCTTTGCACTCCCAAAAGCATGAATGTCATGGGACTGCTTTCGTTGAGACCCTTTCCGTTACTTCCGTAAGCATTCATTAGGCGTTTTCTGCTGCTCCCAATCCGACTGGTAGCTACCCTCGAGACAGGGCGCGGTGTGCGCTGAGTCCGTGCCTAGCCCACTTTGTGCTAGCTTTCGCGCTTCTAATCTCGGACGTTGGACCGCTGCTATGGGGCTTAGTTCCTATGGCGGCCGGCTTATATTTTTTTGCCCGCGGATTTGGCGTTCTCGCTCGCCGGCGTTTAATAACAAGCACTCCACAATCGAAGATTCGCAGTGCTGCAGTTGGACTGGTGGAAGTCAGCGGACTCGCGGTGGGCCCACATACCGTGCATGCTCCGATCAGCGGGCTGCCCTGCTTCTACTATCGAACCATCGCTTGGGAGCATAAAGATTCTGGCAGGAGCAACGACTGGCAAAAGGTCGCCGAGGAGATACTCTATCTCCCATTTTTTCTCGATGACGGCACCGGGAAGCTTCTAATCGATCCTCGGGGAGCGGAACTCGACCTACATCGCGACGTCCGCCACGAGTTTAGCGACTCAATTTTCTCGTCAGCAGATGCCGTTCCCGACAACGTCCGGAATTTCTTGCTGCGTCATGGCGTTTCTTCCGACAACAAAGTGCGTGTAGAGGAGTTCTGCATCAAGCCGAAGAATGCATTGTTCATCGTTGGCACACTCGCTGAGAATCCCCAATACCGAGGGAAGCCTTCGGCGAGCGGTCAATCTCCCATTGCAGTGCACCGAGTAACGGTGACCGAACACACATCAACGCCACCCGAAGTGATTTATATCTCGCCAGCGACCACACCCGCATCGTCCATGCAAATGACGCAACAGGAAAAAGTTGCCGCAGCGCTATTGAAGGCGGGGATCACGAAGCCAGCAGCATGGGAAGCCGCGGGTCTTTCCCCATCGTCGGTTGCTGTGGAAACAGCTCCGCTCGCAGGCCCATCTTCACAAGAAGCTGGCCTCACACTTCCTACCGAGGATGCTCGGGCGACGCAACAATTCGATCTTGAGCCGCCAGTTGTGTTGATGAAAGGTAGGAATGACAAGACCCTTCTCATCTCATGGCGCAGCGAAAGAGCATTGGCAAGGTCGCTCGCCTGGAAGTCGGTGTTCATGCTGTCAGGCGGACCCGCATTGATCCTGATGGGTGTGTATTTTCTCTTGGCCCGAATGCAGTGGTTGTAGCCCAAAGCCAGCAGGGTTCAAGATTTAGCAAGCGACAAGACCAACCGCAATATCCAAACCGCCCGATTTGCTGCATGTCCAGTACATATTGTCATTGCCCGCACCACCTTACTAACCACATAGCACTGAGGTGTCTCACGCCCGTGTCGCCTCGTCCAGTAGAATGTCGTCCGTGAGCGACGCCGTTCGAATCGGCATTCTCGGGGACTTCAATAAGGAATTTCGATCGCATCATGCCACCAACGATGCGATTCAGTACGCTGCGCGCAAGTTGCAAATGCAGGTGGAGTCGCAGTGGGTGCCAACGCCAACCTTAGTCGAATCCGAAGCGGCGAAGCGATTGGAGTCGTTCGACGGTCTTTGGGCTTCTGCCGGCAGTCCCTACAAGAGTTTTGACGGCATGCTGAACGGCATTCAGTTCGCGCGCACACGTGACTGGCCCTTTCTCGGAACTTGTGGGGGATTTCAGTACACGCTCATCGAGTGTGCGCGCAATGTGATCGGTATCAAGGACGCCGATTCTGCGGAAAACAACTCTGGATCGAAAAACATCGTGATCTATCCGGTGGCGTGTGCTGTCCCGGACCGCCGTAAGAACGCGCCGAAACTCTCGGGAGTGGTGCCGGAAATCCGGTTGCGCCCGGGTTCCTACCTACAGAGTTTTTACGGTAAAGACGTGGTCGAAGAAGAGTTTTTCTGTAATTTCGAAGTTAATCCGGATTTCGAATGGGCATCGATAGAAGCAGGGTTCCCGATTGCCGCACGCGGATCTTCTGGTGAAGTTCGTGCGATTGAATCTCCCACTCACCGTTTCTTTGTCGCAACACTCTTTCAACCACAGCTTGCATCAAAGCCCGACCAACCCCATCCCCTGGTAATCGCGTTTCTTCAAGCCGCCGCGGACTGGGGACGGAAGAAGTTAGACGACAGCATTCTGGCGTGACCTTCAGACGTTATTTCCCGAAGAGATTTGTGCCAACAATCGTCTTTTTATTCACTGCGATTCTGCTGGCACAAAAACCAGCGGAATCGTAGACCATCTTGTTGTTTACAAGAGCCAGCATAAGCTCGTTCTCCTATCGCGAGGGAAGGAGGTTCGGTCCTATAAGATCGCGTTGGGCGCCGACCAGGTCGGACCAAAGACTCGCCAGGGAGACCACAGAACGCCGGAGGGCTCCTACATCCTCGATGCGCGAAATCCTGCCAGCCACTTCTACAAGGCATTTCGCATTTCGTATCCCAATTCAAAGGACACGGCCAATGCCAGAAAGCTTGGAGCGAGTCCCGGCGGCGACATCATGGTGCACGGTTTAGCAAAGGAATATGCGTGGGTTGGAAAATCACACGCACTCCACGATTGGACTGACGGGTGCATCGCTGTCACAAATGAAGAGATGGATGAACTTTGGAAAAGGGTTCCAGTCGGTACGCCAATCGATATCAAGCCCTGATCTGTCCGTCATGCTCTTGACTTCCATTCCCTTCGGGCTTAGCCTGCTTCGGCAGCTGGTTTTGTAGAGGTAGGTTTCTCCAACAGGTGCAACAGCGGAGCTTTTCCCCAGCCGCTCACCTCGCCTCCAGCGTCGGGCCCTCGTTTCGCATATTCAACCTCAACGCTACTCCTCCGTGAAGGGAGAAACACACCATGGGTGCAATGGATGTTCTCGTCAATGAAGTTGACAGCAAATTTGGACTAGGCGCGGGCAAAGCCGGCTCCTTACTCACCGCAATTCTTTCACTCATCCAGGAACAAAGCGGCGGTCTTGCAGGTTTTCTGGATCGCTTTCGCAGCGCTGGCCTCGGCGATATGGTTTCGAAATGGCTGAGCGGTGGCCCGTCGCAACCTCTCAGTTCTGAAAGTCTTCAAAGCGCGCTCGGACAAAACACGCTTTCCAGCATTGCCTCCCGCACCGGGTTATCTCTTTCCACGGCCACGTCCGCACTGGGTTTTATGCTGCCTAAGCTGATTCAAACTCTCGCTCCCGGCGGCGCCATTCCTACTCGTTTACCATCCGATGCTCTTTCTTATCTCACGGGCGCAACCGGTATGGTTACCGCCGGAGCAAGACAGGCCGTTCACGCCGCGGAACAGAGCGGGCTCCGCCGATGGCTATGGCCGATTGTTGCGCTCATCGCGGCGCTTCTTCTCTTCGCATTCTGGCCCAAGAGCCGGCCTGCTACCACCGCGTTCAACGCCGATGAACAGATTCGCATTGCTTCGGAGAAAGCTTCCGCAGCCCTGGCAGCGCTCAAACCGGGATACGCGCCGCAAGAGTTGGTCAGCGCAATGAACCTGGAAATCATTAACTTCGCAACGGGAAGCGCTGACATTCCTCAAAGCAGCCAACCATTTCTGAATAGGGCCGCCGAGGTTATCAAGACTGGGCCGAACACCGCGGTCATCGAAATTGGGGGCCATACCGACAACACCGGCGATGCCAGTGCGAATCTGGCCCTATCACAACAACGCGCAGATGCCGTTCGCAATTACCTTGTTCAACAAGGCGTCGCAGAGACGACATTGAACGCAAAAGGCTATGGTGACACCAAACCAATCGCTAGCAACGACACGGACGAAGGTCGCTTCCGTAACCGTCGCATAGAGTTCGCCGCTCGTTAACCTTTGCTCTCACGCTTCTCGCTTTTAGTTTCTTCTCCTCGCGGCGATGGACCACGCATCCATCGCCGGTATTTTTTTGCGCGCAGTCGTGGCCTGTGCCTCAAACACGATCAGCCGACGCGCATTACCATTGACCAGCAACTAAGAGCATTTTGACCCGCGTCTCGATCAGCGATAGTTCTAGTTACAGCAAAACTTCTCCATGCGTCGATCGATTACAGCTTTCGCCTGGCTTCGCGATCTTGCCATCGTAGTGATGTTTATCGGCGGAATCGATCTTTTCCGCTCCGAGCCGCGCGTCGGCGTATTGATGATCCTGACGGCAGGGATCGTCTTCATCGAACGCGTCCTGTGGTCCTGGTACCTTCTGAACTTGCGGGACGAAACCCCTAAAAACTAACTGGCGCCATTCTCATAAATTGGCATCCCGATGCGGGATGTGCGATTCTTCCCAAACCGCAAGACTGTTGCTCATTTTCGGGGAGGACGCATGCTACGTAAGCTTGGCACGATCTTGTTCTTGACTGGATCGATTTCTGCCTTTGCTGCCGACAAAATTCAATCACTCAATCTCAAAGTCGGCCTGTGGGAGGTCACTCACACAACATCCTTGACCGGCACTCCGCCGATTCCTCCTGAAATGCTTGCGAAAATGACGCCCGAGCAGCGTGCGAAATTTGAGGAACGCATGAAAGCGCGAGCAGCCGCTCCACCAAAAACTCACACCGAAAAAAGCTGCATCACGCAAAAAGATCTGGATAAAGACACCCTGTTTAGCGATGACGACGACAAATCCTGTACGCGGAGCGTCATCTCCTCCACAAATACAAAGCTCGAGATGCGCGTGGAATGCCAGGAAGATGGAACGAAACGAACCGGAAGCTTCAAGCTAGAGGCTGCTACGCCTGAGAGCGTCAAAGGCTCAATGCAGATGGTCGCGTCGAACGATGAACAGGCAATGAATATAAATTCTACCTTTACAGCGAAGTGGGTGGGCGCAGCTTGTGGAGATGTGGAGTAGAGTCGTCTCGCACGACGGTCGAATTCGCTCACGGTGACCGCGTGTCGCGCGAACGTTTATTTCATGAGGTCGCAGTTCTCGACGCACTTGACCGTCTGCAATTCGATTTCGGCATTTTTGCGTGGTGGGTTCTTCTGGTCTGGCGCCACTACAATCGACTGAGGGCCGTCAGCCAGGTTGAAACTGCATTCAAAGCTGAGCTTCTCGACGCCGCGCTGTTTGCAAGCAGTCTTGGAGAGCGCCGAGTTTAAACGTTCCGCGTTCTCGTAAAGCTCATCGGCCACCGCCATCGGCAGAACTGCAACTGTCATTGGCTGGTTCGCTTTGATTCGAATGCTTAATTGTTGCCCGTCTCGTTCGGGCGTTAACAGGTTGTAGATTTTGGGAACTGTCGTGACCTTGTATTTCTCCTTGGCTAGTACGGTCCACTGAAATTGGGGCTCGCGACAGTTTTCGACGCACGCCCAGCGATAATATTGGATTGTTACCCCGTTAGTGGACGCAAGAATTCGTGGGTCAACTCCGCGTCCAAGCACTGCACCGATTCCGGTCAAGACCGCCTGGTTCGACCTGCGCTCATCGCGCACCAGTAGGATCATGGGGCGAGCTGAAGGTAAATGACACTCGTAGAGAGTGTTGACCACATGTTCGCGCACGCATAGGAAGTCAAGCTCATACATCCGCTCCGGATGCTTCGTCGCGTTGTTCCAGTCATCTTCCCACGTCATGGCCACCGTCACAGGCTGGCGCGCCCCGATGACGACGTGAATGGCCCCGCCATCTGAGCCCGGCCGATATGTTCTGCCGGCATAGGTCTCCCCAGACACCAGGCGCAAAGACTCCAGGTTCGCCGGTCTCCAGTCAAAAGATTTATCCTGCGCAAACGCCGTCACGATTGATATCCAGGCAATCGCGATCGCTCTCAATACCCGAGTATTCCCCATGGAACAACAGTCTAGGACCGTATTTGTCACTTCTTTACGAAATCGCGTGACATGCCATTACGGCCGTAACAAAGTCGGCGGCATTCCAATCCCATCGTGGGCCATTCGCTTGCAATCGGCGTGGGGACTTCCACCTGATAACTAATCACACTCTGCGCCGTCAGATATTCCTGCCTGTCCTTTTAATCGACTGTTCTAACGGAGCCTGTGGATGAAGCGTTTCGCGCTGCTAATTGTCGCCGCTCTCTGCCCTGTCGCCCTTGCTCAAAGTACGTTCCACGCGACTAACGCTCGCACGGGCGTTTACGAATCTCCCGGCCCGAAACAGTTCACCGGTGTGAAGTGGACATTCAAAGCTGCAGGGCCGATTGTTACGTCCCCAGCGATTGTGGACGGCATTGTCTACATCGCGTCTATGTCCGGGCACATGTATGCGATCGATCAGGAAACAGGCAAAGAAAAATGGAACTTCAAATCGCGCATGCCGATTGCTTCTTCGCCTGCGATCTCGAATGGAGCTCTCTACTTCGTGTCTTCAGCCGGATCCCTCGTATCGCTCGACCTCAAGACGGGACAGCCGAAATGGGTTTTTGCAACCGAGTATGAACGCAAATTTGAAGCGAAGAATCTCCACGGATACCCCTCTTCCTCGCAGACAATTCCAGACGCGTGGGACATTTGGATTTCCTCGCCGGCGGTTGCCAATGGAAAAGTCTACTTTGGGAGCGGAGATGGAAACATCTACGCAGTCGACGCACAGTCGGGACTGTTGCATTGGAAGTTTCCCACGAAAGATGTCGTGCATTCTTCACCCGCGGTTGTAAATAGTGTTGTCTATATCGGTAGCTGGGATAGCTACCTGTACGCTCTCGACGCAGAGACCGGTCAGGAAAAGTGGTCGTTCAAATCGGGCGAAGACAACACCATTCACAACCAGGTCGGATTCCAATCATCGCCTGCAGTTGCGGACGGCGTGGTCTACGTGGGATGTCGTGACGCACACGTCTATGCGATTGACGCAGCAACTGGAAAGAAGAAGTGGGACTATCCCACAAGTAAGTCGTGGGTAAATGCGACTCCAGCAGTCAGGGATGGGATTGTATACGCGGCGACTTCCGATAGTTCTCGTTTCTTCGCGCTCGATGCGAAAACGGGACGCCTGCGCTTCAACTTCGACGCGAAGGCTTATGTATTTTCTTCAGCGGCCCTCGCGGGCGAACTCGCATACATCGGAGACCACAACGGCAAGTTGTACGCAGTCGAGGCAAAAACAGGAAAACTGGCGTGGGAATTTCAAACCGAGGGATCAAAGAAAGATCCGATGAAGATTCTCAATCCCGACGGCAGCCTGAAGCAGGAAGCGTTCGCACCGCTGTTCGGCGACTTTGAAGACATGTATCTCGACTTCAATCGCTTCATTTCAGTCGGTGCGATATTCGGCTCCCCCGCGGTTGACCGTGGTGTCGTCTATTTCGGAAGCATGGATGGAAATGTCTACGCGGTGCAGTAGCGCCTGGCGGAAGCTCGTGGTACGGAGCTGATCGCGGCCAAGATGTCGAAAGGTCGTGAGCACGATCTCCATTTCGACTATTGCCCTGCCCGTCGCACCGCACGATTCGCCAAGGTATTGGCCTCGACGTTGCTTTCACGGCAAATGTGCGAGATGGAGAACTCGAGCGAACGCGCCAGTTTGCGACACGTCCAATTCAGTGAATAAAGACGCGGGCTGCGGCATTGATAGACGCCCGTCATCTGTTTCACGACGACTTCCGAATCCGAATAGACGTGCAATCTGCGCGCCTTGAGAGCCAATGCACATTGCAAAGCTTCCATGAGCGCAACATATTCCGCAACATTGCTGTCGTGACGGCCAATCCACTTGGCGATTCGAATTGGGCCATCCGGCGCGCCCTCAATCACGACGCCAACTCCGGCCGATCCTCGAATACCTCGAGAACCGCCGTCGACGTATGCCACCAAATCAGATATTGAACTCATCTGCTTGCTCCAAAATGCGGGACAAGCGTCGTCGCGTCAAGCATTTTTGTTGATTTCGTCGCAAACTCCGCAAAAACCTGTTGCGCCATTTTTGTGATGAAGCTGTGCAAGGGTGTGGAAAACGATTCCGTTGCGTTTAATAAACATTAATGATTCAAGCGATTGCGTGCTCGGAAATTTGAACTCGAAAAATCGTGCGTTGCACCAAAAAGCGGCGTTGACTTTCTTCACCCAACTATTTACTTTCACTCCCGTCGACGGCTGAAAGGGCTGACTTAAATAAAACTTTGTTAGCCCGAAGTAGGCTGAGTGATAAGCCGGAAGGGGCGACCCGGAAGGTAGCCAGACCCGAAAAAACCGACTGCTCTGCGAGGAGTCAGCCGGGGTTTGGAACCGCGAAAGCGGTGATCACATCAAGGGCTGTGACGGTACATGCGTCCACGCAGTCAGCTCCCTCGCAGGAGCGGGCAGCTAGAGCATAACCAATGTCACAGCCTTTTAATTTTTTCTTCGCGGCCGTCTACTTCAGAGCTTCCTTCTCTCCTTCGCATCGAAGACATTCCCTTATCACATCGGACTGCGACACGGATCACTGCATTTATGTGTGTGTCTCTCTATAAAGGCTCGCATATGGCCTGAGCCCTCCTCTCCCCCGGCTCGATTGCCCTCGGACCCGAGAATCCCGCCATTCGGCCACTTTGTGAATCCACGTCTAAGGAGAACTGTTTATGTTTGCTCGAATTCTTGATTTTGAAATCAAACTGGAAAAAAAAGAGGAGTTCGTAAAAGTTGTTAAGGCCGAAATTCTTCCCATCCTGAAAAAGCAGGTTGGCTTCCTTGAGATTCTTCCTTTCGTCCCGGAAAAGCTGCAACAAGAGAAGTGGATCGCGATCAGTCTGTGGGCCAAGAAAGAGGACGCAGAGAGATACGAGAAGATGGTTTACCCGAAGGTGTACGACATCCTGAAACCATTCCTGACCACGCAAATCAATGTGAAACCCTATGTGCTCGAGACCACGCTCTGCGAGCATTTTGTAGAAACATTCGCGGCGTGATGTCTCGCGTGTCCGCCCCTCACCCCGGAGCCCTCGTGCTCCGGGGTTTTTGTTGACCACTGGCTGCTAGCTGGTTACAGACCCCTTCTGACCGTAAAGATCCCAACCACAATCGTAAAGAGGTCCTCGGCTACCGCAACGGGAAAATCCGGCAGCCCGCGAACCTTCGTCAGATAGCGGCGAACGCGGTATCCAGCAAAGGCTCCGATTACAGCCGTGATCGCCGTGATCACCATTCCCCACCATAGGTTCTGGGGAATCGCCGCAGCCAATACCGCCCCACAAAATGCCGCTGCCAGAATGCGGCCACCCAACCCGACGGCACCGGTCCGATTTGGCGTGGTGGGGAGTTTGTCCGCAATCAGTTCGCCAATCGCCAGCAACGTGAACAATGCCACCGCCCAGGTGTGTCCGACGAAAGCGAGGGCACCCGCCGGGTGAAGCCACCCGAGATAAACCGCCCATGCGATCACCGCTGGACCCGTCATTGATCGCAGGCCGGTGATGAACCCAATGCCAAGAAACAGCGCGAGACCAAGCAAGATACCGTCGTTAGCCATGCGCGCGAGGATAGCAAGACTCTTCGTCAGTGGCTAGCGGTTGTGCGGTAGGCAGTGAGGGTGAGGAAGCACTCCTGAGAAATGGTGAGAGTAATTGTCGGGTCAGGAATTGGCGCTCCTGCTGACGACGAAATCGTGGCCATTCCGAGACGTCCGAAGCCGATGCCGAGGAGAGAGAGATGCGTCCTCCCCGGCAACGCCACGGTGACAGCGTCACCCTTTCACGCAAACAACCTGACGCAATGTGTGTACCACTTCCACCAGATCCTTCTGCGCTTCCATTACAGCGTCGATCGACTTGTACGCCATCGGCGTTTCGTCGATGACGTCTGCATCCTTACGGCACTCGACCCCGGCTGTCGCCTTCACGTGATCGTCCACGGAAAAGCGCTTCTTCGCCTCGGTCCGAGACATCGCGCGCCCGGCTCCATGGCTACAGCTCATAAAGCTTTCCGGATTTCCCTTGCCCCGCACGATGTACGAGCGTGCCCCCATGCTACCCGGGATGATCCCCATGTCACCTTCGCGAGCGCGCACTGCACCCTTGCGGGTAACGAGCACGTTCTCGCCATAGTGGTTTTCCCAAGCCACATAGTTGTGATGGCAGCTGACGACCTCGGCATCAGAGGTAAACGCCGGCACCAGACCCGACTCACCGACCGCACGAATGATGTTCTGCATCATCAGCTGACGATTTGCCAAGGCATAATCTTGCGCCCAGTGCACGGCATCGACATAATCGTCGAAGTGATCTGTCCCCTGTGGCAGGTACGCCAAGTCGGCATCTGGGAGGTTAATCATCCACTTACGCATGTCATTCTTCGCAAGTTCGATGAAGAACGTGCCGAAGCGATTCCCCACGCCGCGCGATCCCGAGTGCAACATGAACCACACGCGGCCCGCCTCATCGAGACACACTTCGATGAAGTGGTTTCCGGTGCCGAGCGTCCCGAGATGATTCACCCTCTGCTTGTGCTCAAGCTTCGGATACTTCGCGAGAATCGCTTTGTAGCGCGGCTCCAGCGCAGCCCACACGTTGACGTGATGCTCGGGAGCATGCTTCCACACACCGCGATCATTCGCGCCACCCTGATCGGTTCGTCCGACAGGCACTGCCTTCTCGATTGCGTCGCGGATGCCATGCAGGTTGTCCGGCAACTGCGACGCGTTGAGCGAAGTCTGGATAGCCATCATCCCGCAACCGATGTCGACGCCCACCGCCGCCGGAACGATCGCGCCACGCGTCGGAATCACGCTGCCAACTGTCGCTCCGATCCCCCAGTGCACATCAGGCATCGCCGCCACCCACTTGTAGATAAACGGGAGCTGCGCAACGTTGAGCAACTGGTTGCGCGCCGCATCCTCAAGCGGCACCCCGCGAGTCCAGGCTTTGATAGGTACACCGTTCTCCGGGGTGATTACGTTGAATTTTGCATCCGCCATACTGATCCCCTTTTGACAACTTCTCTGCAAATTCTCTGCAAATAACATCGTTCCAAATTAAGGCTCGCAACGCTTCGTACCGAAGTAATCTTGTGTCGTTGTGACGAGCCGCGTCATCCTCAACAGTGGAGCTGGAACCACACAATGAGCCGACATGCAATCTTCATTCTGGCGTTACTTTTTGCAGCCCTGTTGTTGACCAGTTGCCAATCCGACGCTGCCCGCGAACAACAGATGAATGCCGAAGCTAAGCGTCAGGCTGCCGCGGAAGACGAAGACCGCAGCGCCTCCTATGCGCACGAGGGAGCCCTACGCGGCGTAGAACTCGCCAAGCAGAACGAACTGGATGCCGTCGAGCAGAAACGAACCGGCAACGTCTACGCCCACTCTTGCAGGAAGGCCGTCGCGCTTGATCCGGCGCTACCCGTTTCGATCGATACCAAGGCGTGTTCGACCGATCAGCTTCGCGTTGAACAGGAGGCTGAGCGCCGGCAGCTTTTCGATGAAGCATTCAGGAGCGTTAAAGAAAAGCAGAACAACTAACCACAAGGTTGTCTGAGCCTCGCCTGGCGAACTAGTTCCTACGGACCTGCGGAGACGGGGCGTGCCACGTCTCCGCTTAGGTTGCTAGTTCACCCACTTCCCTTCCTCGGCCTCCAGCGCGCGGATGTACTCCACCACCGACTCGGACCAGCCGTCGATGTGCGTCCACTTGCCGTAGCCGATTCCGTTCTTGTAGGACGCCACGTTCACGACATATCCCTTCCCCGAAGGATTCGGGACCGTATCGTGCGCCTGCTCGTCGGTGACCACGATCAGGCGGTCATAGCGCTCATCCTTCCCTTTCGCGGCCCGGCGGTTCAAGTCTTCCACCGCGTTGCCGAGATAGGTTCCGTTGTGAGCCTGCGACTTGTCGATGGCATCCCGCAGCGCGAATCCGCGCCTCGCCGGCACCTCCACCAAGTTGTCCGAGAACGAGTACACGTTCACCCGATCTCCGAGCTCCCGAAGAAGTACCGCCAGCCCGTATGCCGCATCGGTGCGAAGCATCTCGGAACGGCGCGACAGCGAAGCCGTCATCGATCCCGACACGTCGACCAGAAGCGCGGTGCGCCCAGGCAGCTTCGTCTGTGCCGCTACCGACTTCAGCATCGCCTCTTCGAGCGCCGGCTCCCACTGAGGAGCGTACCGCGCCGCAGCAAGAAACCGGAACGGCAGCACGCGATCGGTCTTCATCGAACGAAGGGCCTTCAACACCAGCTCCTCGTCCACCGAAGCTTCACGCATGTTGCGAAGGTTGCGCAGTAGGGCCAATGCTCCCAGCTTGTTTTCTGTAAGCAAACGCTCCCATGCCGCACGCTTGTCGGCGCCGGACGACAGCGCCACTTCCCAAGTGTCCGGCGTTGCCAGCTTTCCCCAGACGAGCTTCTTCCACACTCCGGCCTGCGCATCGTCACGCGGCTTCGCGTGCGACAGGAACAGAACGTCGCGCAGCTTGATCGGCCCGCCACGGTCATACTTCGCGAGCTGATACTCATCAAACTTCGGGAACGCCGCCGCCAGCCCTTTCTTCACCTGCGCTGAGAGCGGCACGCGCCCATCCTTCCAGTAGATGGCCACGAACTCGCACAGTTCATCGGCTCGCTGAATCACTCGCTCGAGTGTCTCAGCCACCAACTTGCGATGCGACCCATGACGCGCCATCTCGCGTACCAGGAGCAACGGCGCATGACGCAGTTTCATCGACTCGCGAGCCTCGGCTGCCAGCGCGGCCACTTTCTCAGCCGCAACTTTGGGCACGAGTTCCGCGATCCGTCCGGCGATCTCGACTCCATCCTCATAGAACTGTTGTTCCCAGAGGAGGCAGGCAAGCACCGACCGGCGGAGCTGCGCTTCAGTCGAAATATTGCGCGCACGTCCACCCTCGTGAGTCCGAGTTGCGGAGTTCAAATTCAAAGTGTTCAGTTTTGCCATGGTTGGCTCCCAGTTGCTAGCTGCCGCCTTAACGACTCAGCCAGCATTCCCTCATGTAACTTGGTTGTGCTTAGTGGTTGCGGGTTTCCCCTGTGCACCGCCGTGCCTTCCGGGTTTAGGGGCTTTGCCGCGAGAGCACGCTACTCGCGGCAGCAACCTCACCCATCGACTCCGACTCCGCCAACATCGGGGCGAATCCCACAGTAACGATCCGCACCGGCGCGTTGCGATCTCGATAGTCGGTGCAGTACACCACATCGAGCGTCATGGGGCGCACAACGCCTCCGTAGGTGCAGAAGGTCTCAATCTTGCCGGTCGCAGCATACTGGATGTGAGCAAACGTGCAACCCGCGCACAGAGGCTGAGGTTTGGGTTCGCGCGTTTTCCGAACAGCGCTCGCGACGATACGCACCAGGACATTGATCAGTACGATGTAAAGCAACAACGGCATGAGACCTCCTTTCTCGATTGCGAACAATCATTCGCCGGGGAATCACCGACAACGGCACATTACTTCCGATGCTCAATCCAGTTAAGCTACGCGACTCGCGTCGCGGCGGGATTCGAACCCGCATCTTCGGATTAGACGAAGTAACCGCAGTCTTCACCACCGGCGGAACAACTCAGACTTCAACTTCGACCGCAGAATTCTCTCGCTCTAGCTCGAGCAGTACCCCTTGGAATTCAGCCATCGTCTTCATCTCACGATGCTCTTCCACAAACAACTGCGCCTCAAATTCTGAACACAGCGGAAAGAAACGTCGATACAGTTCGGCTTTCTGCTCGCAGGTCGCCGCTCCCATGTACAGGCGGTAATCGATTCGGCCTGGACGCAATAGCGCCGCATCGAGGTTTTCGATCCTGTTGCTCGTCATGACGAAGAGCACATTCTCCGGAGCATGGAAGCCGTCGAGCACGTTCAAGAGGCCGGAAAGCGTCACGCCCAATTGATCAAGCACCTCGTTCTTATCTGCGGCGCGGTGTAACTCCTTCGTGGCCGGCCGCGTCTCTACGACGTCTCTCGCTTTTCCGCTACGCATGCAATCGATGTCCTCAAAGAGAACTATCGAGTTTCTCGGAACATCGTTAATCGCTCTCACCAGCGATCGATCGTTGAACTCCGTCAAGCTGATCGCGTAGATCGACATCTCGAACCTTGCAGCGATCGCCGACACGAGTGAAGTTTTCCCGGTACCCGGCGGCCCATACAACAGGTAGCCGCGGTGATACGGCACCCCAAGACGGCGATACCGCTGACTCGCACGTTTAAATTTCTCAATGTCCGCGATCAGCCGTTCTTTCTCTCCCGTCGTAAGAATCACTGAATCCAGTGAACGCGGCGTATACGCCTGTATCGGATACCATCCGTCGTTGTAAGTGTTCAGGGATGAACGAACCCCGACGCGCCTTCGATGACAACGGACAATCTCATTAACCAGGTCCCTCACGATTTTTTGGTTTCTTCCAATCGTTTGAAACGTCAGAGATTCACTGCGCTTGGGCTGGTATCCGCCTTTGGCATCCTGGCTTCGATAGAAATAAACAACGAACGGCCTGCCGCGATACCAGAACCAATGCGAACCCGGTGCCAGAATCAATTCCAATCTCTCGCAGCGAAGCGTGGTATCAAGGTCAACCTGGCGCACTCGCTTTAGAAAGTCCTGTTCAAGCAGCCATTGCTTCACCCACAGGAACGCCGTATCGTCATCCTTAACCGTGATCATGATCGTGGTCTGGTACACCAGCCAACTCCACAATCGTTCCGGCACGGCACGCAAGTAGACACTGATGCCACCAATAATCATGAGCAACAATCCGCCCGAGGCGAACTGGTTGTGGCCGCTCAACATGTTTTTCAAAAGTTCAATCATGACGATTATGGAACTATTTCTAATCGGCGCAGGTGCCGTCGTTTGATGCGCGAGCAGCCCTTCTTTCAAACACCCGCTTGCGTGTGTAAATTTGAATCAGCCGGGGAACAAGCGACAAGGGATCGTTAAGGCGCTCTACCGCTGAGCTACGTGGGTAGTTACACCCACGGCAGGATTCGAACCTGCGCCCTCCCGCGTGGTCAGCGAAGTATCCCTAATCTTCACCACCGGCTAATCTTGTTGAAAATCGTTGTTGGTCGCGGAAATCGACCAACCAAATCGATTGATCCGAACATCACGAATTGTTTTATGGTCGGGGAACAGCGGATACGGTTGGGCTTGCGCCCATTTGGGGATTTGAACCCCAGACTCCCGAAGGAGTTTCTACCAGAGAAGTAACCGTAACCTTCACCACCGACCCTGTGAAAAATCCACGCATCTTGCGGGACTTCGAGCGCATAAGCGCCTCAAGCTGGTGCCGGACAAATGGCCAGCAACGCTGCGTTGTCAAAAGACAACGCGACCCTGACTTATCCAACAACGTTATAAGTTAAGTTGCAGTTACAGAGCGTCGAGGGAATTTCGTGTGACGCGGGACGACGCCCTATAAGCGAACCGACACGTTATAAGTCGATCTCGCCATTGCAACGGGATGTAAATACCTTCTCCCATGTATGGGCGTCCTTTCTTGAAGGGATGTTAGAAGATGCCATGACTTTGATTTTTTCGCAAGAGGGAAAATTAAAAATGTTATGAAGTTTTTTACGTTGCACTCCATCTGATGAAGCCAGGCACACCTCTCCGTACTCACGAACAGTCATATTGAGATGGTGTTGTTTGACGCAAGATCGTTTCACGATATTTGGTCTGAGCCGACGTGTCGCGGAGCACCACGAAATTGCCGCCAGCAGGTGTCCAGTAGCCCGATTTCCGCTCTTCTGCTAATGTTTCCAGCGACTTCCCCAATGTCAAGGAGACCCAGGTTGACCCATCGCAAGTCATTTTTGCTGATCCCATGTCTGTTTTTCGCATTCGCGGCCTCTGCGCAAATCGACGACGCCACGAAGCAGTTGTCGCACGATATTTTCAAGGAGCTGATTGAAATCAACACAACCGACTCCGTGGGAAATGTGACCACCGCATCCGAGGCTATGGCGAAACGCCTGCTTGACGCAGGGTTCCCTGCTGCAGACGTGCAGGTGCTCGGACCGAACGATCGGAAGAAGAACATGGTCGCGCGCCTCCGCGGTAGCGGAAAGAAAAAGCCGATTCTGCTCATCGGACACCTGGACGTCGTTGAAGCGCGTCGCGAAGACTGGACAACGGACCCTTTCCAGTTCGTGGAAAAGGACGGTTATTTCTATGGGCGCGGCACGCAGGACATGAAGGAAGGCGACGCGATCATGGTCACCACACTCATCCGCATGAAGAAAGAGGGATACGTTCCCGATCGCGACATCATCCTCGCGCTGACTGCGGACGAAGAAGGAGGCAAGTCAAATGGCGTCGACTGGCTGCTCAAGAATCATCGCGATCTCATCGACGCGGAATTCGTTTTGAACCATGACGGTGGAGGCTTGCTGACGGACAAAGGCAAACCACTTTTCATGGGAGTGGATGCAACGGAAAAGTTGTACGCCGATTATCAACTCACCGTCACGAACCCCGGCGGGCACAGCTCGCTGCCGACGCCTGACAACGCCATCTATCATCTCGCCGAAGGACTCACGCGGCTCGCACAGTATGAGTTTCCGGTCGACCTGAACAGCGTGACACGCGCGTACTACGAAAAGATGTCGAAGACGGAAACAGGTCAACGCGCTGAAGACATGAAGGCAATTTTGAAAAATCCACCGGATGCGGCTGCCGCCGCGCGACTCTCGAAGGATCCCATTGACCATTCGACCATGCGCACGACGTGCGTAGCCACGCGCCTCAACGCCGGGCACGCCAACAACGCGCTGCCCCAAACCGCGCAAGCGAATGTCAATTGCCGAATTGCCCCAGGCCATTCTTCGGAAGAAGTACGGCAGAACTTGATCAAGGTGCTCAATGATCCGAAGATCACAGTTCGCTACGTCGGCGCCATCGGCGAGGTTCAAGACAAAGCGCTGGATAAACAGAGCTATCCGCCGCCACCCCTGAATCCGGAAGTATTTGAACCACTCGAAAAGATCGCTGCCGTCATGTGGCCCGGCATGCCAGTTGTTCCTGACATGGCAACAGGAGCCTCCGACGGCGTGTACACCAATGCCGCGGGGCTTCCCACCTACTCCGTCGGCGGAATTGCCATTGATCGCGGAGATATTCGTGCTCACGGCAAAGATGAACGCCTGGGGGTCGAGTCTTACTACACGGGCGTTGATTTCTATTACCGCTACCTGAAAGCGGTGACCGGCGGGAAGTGACTGGAACTGAGAGTTTGGGCTTTCCAACTCAGATGTAATGATCCCGAGGGCGCGCGTTCCCTAGCGCGCCCAAGATTCTGCAATCAAGATCGATCGGATCGTGAAAAAAGTTACGAAGAATTTTAGCCCGTAATCGACCGCTCATGTTTGGCAGAATGGGCGCGCGAATTCTCGACGACCGCTTTTCCTTGACATTCGCTTTCTTTTCGCCCACAATCGCCGCATGGCGATCACCCGTCGGCAACGCGAAGTTTATGATTTCATCTCCCGCTTCGTGGCTGAGAACAGCTACTCGCCTTCCTACGAAGAGATTAGGGTTGGCCTCGGATTGAATTCGTTGGCCACGGTCCATAAACACATTTCAAACCTCGAAAAGAAAACGCTGCTCACGCGGGATTACAACCGCAGCCGTTCGATTGATCTCCTGCCCCCAAAAGGCAAACTCAAACAGTCCATGTCGGTGAACACTGGACTGGTGCTGCCATTGCTCGGTCGCATCGCCGCCGGACAGCCCATCGAGGCCGTTCAAAACTCGGAGACAATTTCGCTGGCAGACTTTGTGCGCTCGAAGGAAGTCTTCGTTCTCGAAGTTCGCGGAGACTCCATGCAAGACGAGGCCATTCTGGACGGCGATTACGTACTGGTCGAGAAATCGAAGATCGCTCACAACGGGGACATCGTGGTCGCGCTCGTCGACACGACTGATGCGACGCTGAAGCGTTTCTACCGGGAAGGCGACAACATCCGCTTACAGCCCTCAAACGCCAATATGAAGCCGATCATCGTGCCGGCAGCGAACGTAGAAATCCAGGGACGAGTGATTGGCGTATTGAGGAAATACTAGAGAGCAGTTGTCAGTTCTCAGTTGTCAGCCGTCAGTTCCAACGCAGCGAGAGATCTGGCGTGGAACCCAAAACAAAAACGCCCAGGATCTTACCCGGGCGTTTCAAACTAGCGAGGATTCACCGGCGACTAGAATTACGCCAAGTGTTTATCGAGCGCTTGCTGCAGAGCTTCCTTCGGCTTATACCCAACCAATTGCTCAACTACTTGCCCACCCTTGAAAACGAGCAGGGTCGGGATCCCCGTCACGCGATAGCGCATGGGGGTTGCCGGGTTCCGGTCGACATCCATCTTTCCGATCTTGACCTTGCCGTTGTACTCGTTCGCAAGTTCAGCCACGATCGGGGCGATCGCGCGGCACGGGCCGCACCACGTCGCCCAGAAATCTACCAAAACAGGTTGATCTGACTTGAGCACGTCCGCGTCGAAGTTCGCATCCGTGACCTCAAAAATTGAATCGCTTGCCATTTTTCCTCCAGATACCTCGTTCCGGCTCCATCATTCGACCTGCCGGTCGCGGTACCGGTTCATGAGTGCGCTCACGCGAGTGAGCGGTAAATTCTAACACTTACGTTAGATGCGGAACTGTGATGGAAGTCGCAAGGAGGCCTGTGGGGGGAATGCTCGGGGTGGCGGCTTCGCACGCGCGTGTCAGTTGGGTACTTGGCGTACGGTTTCGCAAAAAAAAACGCTCTGAACTCTCGTTCAGAGCGCCTCGGCAGCCCTCCCCCAGAACTGCCAAACCACGAGTGGATAGTACGTCCACTCCCCCTGGGTGTAAATGTCACTTTGGTAATAAGTGCTTTCGTTTCTAGTAATCACGGGCGGTTGACCTCGGTAACCAAGGGGAGAATTCGTGTGAGTAGTGGGATCTATGCTACTTGGCTGATAGCAGGAGAGAAAACCCATCAAACTCGTATTCGCGGTTGCCGTCGGTTACCTTCCCTTTGATCGATCCTTCCTTCACTTTTTTTAAAGCGGCTTCCACCGCGACGAGAGTCTTGGGGTCTGCAACGGGGACATTGTGCGCCGGCAAAAGCAGGGTTAAACCGGGAGAAAGCGTGGCGACACGGGTAATCGAGCGGGTGTAGGCGGTTAAATCCGTCTCAGGAACGAAAAGATAAATTGGTCCCGGATAGTAAGTGTCGCCCGTAAACAGGAGCCCGTTCTTGCGATCCAGGAGACTGAGTGCATCGGGCGTATGTCCGGGGGTAAAGATAATTTCGAGTTCACGTCCGCCAAGATCAATTCGTTCTTGATCGTGCACAACGTGTGTCACTTTCCACGGGCGGATCTTATACGCCTCAGCTTTGACGCCATCAGGCAGCGTGCCGCAGATTCGTTCCTTGACGAGTGCATCGCGCGCGTAGTCATTCAATTGGCCGGTCGCATTCTGTTTCGAGAATGCGGTGTCTTCGCCGTAAATTTCAGAAAATTCTGCATTGCCCCCAACGTGGTCGAAGTGCGTATGTGAATTGAGGACAATTATCGGCAACTTCGTCAGACTCTCAACGACGGCGCGCATTTTACCGACACCAATGCCGGTGTCAAACAGCAACGCTTTTTTGTTGCCTACGACAAGATAAGAAATCACTTCTTCAAACTGGTGAGGTTCGTAAATTGCAAACACTCCAGGACGAATGCGGTACACCTCAAACCAGGGATCAGGCGTAGCCACCGATTCGAGTGCCTTGTATTCAGGACGCGGTAAGTTGTGACACCACTCGGGATCGAGCGGCTCCGTAGACTGGGCAAAGCTTGTGATCGAAACAGAGACGGTGAACGCAATCAATGCTAAGAACTTCATGTCACCCTCACCCTTGCGGGCAGACTACTCGCGCTTCCAGCTTTTGCCGCCATCCGTAGTGGTCCACCGTTCACTTGCGCCTGCGTGAACAGTACCGTGGTTCACATCAGTGAACTCTATGCCTGAGATGTCTGCGGTGAGGCTATTGCTCCCATCACGTGGAGTAATGTGCGTCCAGTGCTCACCGACATCAGTCGAGTGATAGAGCACTCCGGCCTTTCCCCCTGCCCAGATTGAGCCACCTGTTGTCGCGACCGCAACGAACTGCGCTTTTGAGTCAATTGTGATTGTCTTCCAATTCTTGCCCGCATCGAGTGAGCGCAACACATCACCGTTGGCAGTGACGTTCCATTGCGGAGAGGCGACACGGTTGGCGGGTTCCACCTGAGCACTTTCCAGCGCAAGGGGACCGCCACTCACCTCAACCGTTTCAGAAGTTGAACCAATGGCGGACTCTGCACGATCATCGCGCTTCGCGCCAGAGGCGAGCGCAGCGCTCGAATTGCGATTCGCAAATGTGGGCGCCGGAGCAGCCGCTGCTTTTTCCTTTGACGCCAATTTATCAGCAACCAGCACGCCCGTCTGGTCCTTGCCATTTGCAGGTGGAACAGTCGCCGCGACGCTTTTTTCCTGCGCGACGGCGGTGCCTTTGGCGAGGCTATGCTGCGCCGCTGAATCTTCCACCTTTACACGGAATGCATCGGCATCCGTGGTCGGCGGCGGCGAGATCGCTTGAGCGGCACCGTTTGCTACGGCTGATCGAGAGGCGACTCGGGGTTCCGGTCGGACGTAACCCATGATCTCACGATCTTTTTGTTCCTCTGGTTGCGAAAGGGGAGAGGCCGAACGCCTCTTCGCAAAAGTCGATGATTCCCGTTGCTCTTGTAACTCTTCTCGCAGTCTTCGATCCGCTGCTGGCGATTGTGGTGTGGTTGACGTCGTCGGCGTTCTCTCGTCTGAAAGTGTGATCGCGTCGGATGTCAGGCCCGGCGTTTGTTTTTGGGCCGGACGCTTATTCATGAGGACCGCCGCGCTGACGACAACGACGCACGCTGCCGCCGCGACCCAACGCAGTGCGGGTGAAGAGAACGGCCAGCGAAACCAGGAGCGCGGCGTCACCTCCCGGTAGGCCTTACCAGCCGTGGCTGCCAGTTCTATTCGCTCGGAAGGCGCGACTGAGGACGAATGGGCAGCGGTAGCAGCGTGGACCAATACTTCCGCCGGTTCGCGGCCCATAACCAACGTGGTCATTTCGCGACAATCGGGGCAGGTAGACAGATGCAAGAGCACACTTGTCCGTTCGCGTTCACCGAGTGACTGCTCCGCGAAAGCGGTGAGCAGATCGGCGTCCGGATGCTCGCCGATTGGCTGCGCGTTTCGCAGATGATCTACTACAAATTTGGGAAGCTCTGACATCTCACTCCAAAGGCGATTTGCAATTGGCAATTGCCAATTGGTATTGAAATTCCACCGGAGGCGACGCAATTCTGTTCGCCATTTCTTTGGCCTCACTCATCGCGTGCCTTTCTTTTAGAGAACGTTCTTGTGCCCGAATCTTGCAGCCTTCGGCGCAAGTCTAGTTGAATGTCGCGCACATCGACTTCGAGCGCTTCTTCCGCTTGGCGGTGGCTCATGCCATTTTGCACAAGCCTCGCTACGATTTGCTTCCGTAAAGATTTTGTAATTTTCTCCACTTTGCGGCTGATGGTGGATTCGTGCACGTGCAGTATGTCGGCAATCTGTGCGAGCGTCCGCCCGTCGAGATGATAGGCGGCCAAGATAAAACGTTCATCTGCGGGGAGTGCCGCCAGCGTCTCATCTGTCGCTTTGGTAAGGCGTGCGTCAGGCGCCACAGGAGGATTGTTTTCTGGCGCGACTAGTTCGGGGACATGGCGGTGCGAGCAATCTTCATCGGGATCGGTTTCATCGAGACTGACCAGACGTTTGTTCTTGCGGTATCGATTGATGAATTCCTGAGCAAGCACAGTACGAAGCCAGCCTTCGAGTGAGCCTCGGCCGGTGTAGGAGATGAGTTTCGAAGGGCGAATGCTATCACTCGAAGTGAGTCCGTAAAGGTCTCCGTATAGCGAGTCGGAGAGGTCTTGCGCGGCGCTCGGTTCACGCGCAATCCTCAGTGCCATCTCGTAAAGCTTCTCGCGAAAGCGAGTGAGAAAGACTTCCCAAGCTTTTTCGTTTCCTGCAGCACACCCACGCGCGAGAACCAAATCGTCGAGGCGCAGTGCAGAGCAAAATTGCCGTGTTTCAACTTGCGTCGAACCTTCCGGCAGATATTTACGCGCGATGGCGTAGAGAATCTGTCCAAACTCTGTGGAAGGAATTCCGAAGAGCGCTGCAGGGGTGCGGTCGTAAAACTCCGCAGCCAACTGAGTTTCGGGAAGGATACGCCCTTCTTCGAAAGCGCCTGCGGTTTGAGTTGCTTCGGCCATACCCCTCAATTACTTGCGATGCTACCAATTTTTTGGATGCAAGAAACGCGAAATCTCCCGTTCTGACGGCAGGGGAAGAGACCCGGACCGCTGGCAGGTGACGGGTCACTGGAGGCGGTATGGCATCGAGATTGGTAGTTCTGGTCGCCGTGGCGCTAGTGATGGCTGCGGCCTTTGTTGTTCTGAAACGAGCGGACGCGGGCGAGGCGCCAGCAAGTGCGGCGTTCAAGGTATTGGCACCCATCCAGAGCGGGAACCTCACGGTGTTTCCAGTAGTGGCGGCACAATCGCACGCGACCGGCGAGTTCCTGACACTCGATGAGGGTCTCCGGTCCGGTGAAGTGGTTGTTACTGAGTCGGGCACGCTGCGAGGACTCCAAAGGCGACCGCGGCCGCAAGGGAGGCCGGCAGTCTGGCCTCCTCGCGATGGTGCGCAGGTCAACCAATTGGTGCTGGTTAACAATTCGAAACGGCCGTTATTGCTGTTGGCAGGAGAGATTGTCACCGGCGGGAAGCAGGACCGGGTGATTGGGAAGGATCGAATCGTTCCAGCAGAAAGTGATCCGATTGACCTTGGAGTGTTTTGCGTTGAACCCGGCCGGTGGGTGGCGACGAGCGAGAAGTTCAGCGGGATGGGAACTGCATTTGCCTCTCCGAAGGTAAGAGCGGGTGCGATGTCGGACAAGAATCAGCAGAGAGTTTGGGATGAGGTCCGAAATTCCCAGAGTGAGATGGCTAACGTGCTGGTCGCCTCGCCTGAGGCGGCGCCGGCTGCCCAGGAAATTCAAAGCACGAGTTCTTATGCACGCGTGATGCAGAACTCCGAAGTAAAACGCCGGGTTGATTCCGTGGCGGAGCCAATCCAGCGCGGATACGAGAGCGTGATCCATCAGCTGCGAGATCGCAATGCTGTGGGAGTAGTCGTCGCGGTGAACGGGGAAATCATCTGGGCCGATGTGTTCGCCAGTTCGCAATTGCTCGAGAAGTATTGGCCGAAGCTCGTGCGGTCTTACGCGGCCGAAGCTGTCGTGTCGCGTGCGGATAGTAAGAAAGCCAGTGTCGAAGCCGCACAGATGTTTCTTGATCGCCTAGAGGGAAAACGCGAAGTTTCTGAAAGCGAGCCCGGCTTGTTTCGCCACACTGAGATTTCGGGCGATGGCTACAAGGTGTTTGAACTGACGTCGCTTTTGCCGAAGACCGGGTTTGAGGTGCACGTAGCGAAAATGCTGGAGTAGAGGACTCCTCGCGAGCCTGGGATGGCTAGCGAGTTGTGTTGTACCAGGTGCGCCAGGCTGTGGCGTCGTCGGGGATATTTTGAGCGGTGATGTCCCGGAGCGCGTGAAAGGTAAAGGCGCGTGTCGCGAGATCGAGCGACGCGTCGTCTGCGAAGTCCAGAAGTTGAGGCACGATTGTCATACGCTGCTCCTGCGTGAGCATTCCGGACTGCGCTAGGCTGCAGGCGGCGCGCTCGCGAACCAGTTGCGAAGAATCGTCACGGAACGCTTTCATTAGGGGAGGGATCGTTTCGTCTGTGCCGACGTAGGCCAGCCCCTCGACAGCCCAGTGACGAGTCTCTTCGTTTGGATCGCCGAGGCGGGCGATCAAAAATTGTGTTACGCGTTCAGTTTCGACGCCACGGTTAGCCATCAGACCGAGAGCCCAGAGAGCCCAAATGCGAGTCGCTTGATTGGCGCTAGTTGCTTGCCGTTCGAGTTGATCAATGGTGGCTGAAGTTTTTGGCAACCCGTAGGCGGCGAGGTCTACTTCTAGTGCTGCGGCGCGCACGCGCAGGTCGTTCGAATTGATCGCCGCTACGGCCAGTGCATTGAGCTTGGGCGTCAGCTTGATCTTTCCACGCCACCTGTCAACGCGTTCGGCAATTTGATCATTGGACCCTTGGTAGTGATTGACCGCGCGTTCAAGAAGAATTTCTGCTTGTCTCTGGGGAGACATGCCGTCTAACTTTTCCAACTCGTAGCCGGAGAGAATTGCAGGTGATGCGGATTTGGGCTTGCCACGAAGCGAGAGCAAATCCTGAATCTGATCCCACGCGGCACGGGCCGAGTCAGACTTTGCGAACTGCGCAACGAATGCCGCTGCGATTCCGGCAAGCACGGCCAGAATGCGCAGGCGAGCAAGAGACTTCTTCGCAGCAAAGCGTTTCGGTGCGATGTCCGAGCCGGGCCCCAAGGTTCCGTAGTCGGGGGTAGGCCGCAGTCGCGGATCGTAATTGGGTGGATTTTGGATGGGCGTCTCCAAAGTAAGAGTCTAGGATTTGGTTAGAGACGAGCAAAGTTACCTTGGTGAGACGTTGGGAACGCTAGCTTTGGTGTGTGAGGCCGGCAAAAGAGTCTTAACAGAAACGAGGAGATAAACCCGATCCCTCGCTCCGCCCGAGCCTGGTCTTTTGTTATTGCCGCACATCTGCTCAGGTACACTGTGCGACATATCCGTCCCGGCCCCGTTCGACGAGGTGCTGAATGACGACTCCTGACGACAAGTTTTATCGTGCAAAGATTGTTAAGCGCGTCGATTACGCGCCGGATCTGTGGATGATCCGAATTAACCCAGGGGGCGAATTTCAATTTGCGCCGGGTCAGTATGCAACGCTCGGACTGGATGGTCCGGAAAAGCGCTCCGAGAGGCCTTACTCCATCGCGTCTTCTCCTCATGAAAAGGAAATCGAATTCTTCTTTGAACTCGTGCCAAATGGCGAGCTGACACCCGACCTGTACACGTTGCAGCTGGGCGATGAGCTGTTGATGCGCAAAGTGCCAAAGGGACGATTCACGCTGGACACCGGCCACGCCGAGCGGACAAACCATTTGCTGGTGGCAACCGTTACAGGTGTCGCTCCCTTCGTCAGCTACACGCGGAAGCTTTCGAAAGATTGGAAAGAAGGCGCGTTCCCGTCTGGCCACAAGCTGTTCCTATTGTTCGGTGCGAGCCGGTCGTGGGAGTTTGGATACTACGAAGAACTTTCGAAAATTGCTGAAGAAATGCCTTGGCTCACGTTCGTGCCGACCGTGAGCCGACCGTGGGAAGACCAGAAGTGGACAGGTGAGAAGGGCCGCGTGGATGATCTCCTGCGCAAGTATGCCGACATGTGGGGTATTCGAGCCGACAACTCGGTCGCTTATCTGTGCGGGCACCCGGAGATGATCGAGCGCGGAAAGGGTGTGCTGAAGAGGATCGGGTTCGAGAAAGAGTTTCTGAAAGAAGAAATCTATTGGATACCGGCAAAATGAAGCGCTGGTCGCTCGTCTGGTAAAAGGTCGTGGCGGACCTGGCGTTCGGTTACGGCTCCGAGCGGAGCTGCCACTTGGTACGCGTATAAGCGATACGGAATCCTTTGCGCTCCGCGTTGCGTTGGGAATCGCTACCTGGCAACGTGACCATCATGGCGATGTCGCATCCATGTTCTACCGCATAGCGCATGCGCTCGTGGAGAAGCGCGGCTTGCAGTCCCCGTCGCCGAAGTTCGGGAACGGTGGTGGCTCCTCCAAAGAGGGCGACGCCCTCGTGCAGGCAAAGGACTCCGGCTGCGCCAGGTTGCGCATCGATCTCGGCGAGGAAGCACACGCTACCCTCGCGCGCTGAGGCGATCGTGCCGATCTGGGAGATGAAGTCGCGAAGTTCCGGATGTTCATGAGTCCAACCTCTCATGTTGACGTCCGACCAAAGCCCAGCTTCGTTCGAGTTAATCGCATGTACCTTAATGACGGACTGTGGTTCGTTCGCTGGTGGCTCGGCCAGACGGTAAAGAACATTGCTGATCTCAATCGGCCGGTAGTTGCGCCCGCAGAGCAGATTGAGCGCGTCGACTCCGACATGAGGGCTTACCTCATGAAAAACCGGAGCTTTGTGATCGCGAAAAAACCGTTCAATTTTGTCAAGAATCTCAGGCGTCAGCTGTTCGAATAATCCCAAGCCAAATGTCTGCGTAATGGGCGAGTCAACACCATCAAACACGGCATACGCGCCGGCGCATTCGATCCAGTCGACGCCGCTGTTGGGGAACAGACGCCGACGCGACTCCGCAAACTGAGCGCATGCATAGCCTTCGGCACGCTCAAGGCGTCGGGAGAGAGAGTGATCGGCGAACGGCAGCATGGCGTGGGTCATGGTACATCGGCTCTGCCGATGAAAACACGCCGCGTTGATCTTATTCCGTTTCAGCCGGGGCGAAGAAAACCAGGACCTCGAGGTCCTCCGTGATATCGAAGAAGCGATGATCGGCGTGGGCTTCGACGAAAATCACGGTACCTGCCTGAACGGATTGTTCTTCAGAGTTGATGCGCATTCGAGCGCGTCCGCGGATGACGTAGTAGAGTTCGTCCTCCTTGTGTGGCTTTTGCGGGTCCGTGGCGCCTTTGGCGAGAGTGTAGAGACCAGCGCTCATGGCTGGAATGCGCAGAAATTCAAGATATCTTTTACCGGCAGCGGCGCGGGCCTCGTGGATGTCGGAGATCTGGAAGAAGTGTGGAGTCGTCATATGGCTCTGGTCTTAGGTATCGCACGCAAAAGCAGTCGTCGCCGGCAAACACTTCTGAGGATGACAACCTCGTCTCTTCCCTAAAGGTTTAGTGGAACGCGCCCGCGAAGAAGATCTCGGTATATTGACGCGAGATATCTGCTTCGGTAAGCGGGCCTTGAGGCTGGTACCACTGGTAGATCCAATTGATCATGCCGAGAAGAGCGAAGGCGGCGGCGCGGGGGCTGACGCCGGCTTTGGATCCGCGGGCGCGTTGTACATCGGCGATCAGGTTTTCCACAAAGTGAACGTAGTCCTTCTTTCGTCCGTTGATGCGCTTGCGGAGAGTCGGCGGCAAAGGATGATTCTCGTGCAGCATGACTGTTATTTCGCGGTCGCGCGCGCTCAGGACTACTTCGATATGAAGACGGATGAGTGTGCGGAGCCGTTCTTCGGGATCAGGAATGCCACGAGCGCGATTGATGACGCGTTCCTCGGTAATGTCCATCGCATGGGACATGATGTGAAAGAGGATTTCGTCCTTGCTTTGAAAATGGTGATACAGCCCGCCTTTAGAAAGTTTGAGGGCCGCAGCGATGTCGTTCATCGAGGTGGCGTCATAACCCTGCTGCTGAAAAAGACGTCCAGCGGTGTGCAGGATTTCCTGGCGGGAATCAACGGCGGTGTCGCGGGTCATCGCCGCCATGGTAACGGTGTGCGACGTGGGTTGCCAACCCTCGTTGGTGATGGCGTGCCCGGTTGGTACTTGGGCTATGTTGTTTTTAATTTGCGCAGCTCAAGGCGAGCTTTTAGAGAGCACCGGCGCTTTCGGGTAAGCATAGTGTTCATTTCGGGCTGGAGCTTTTTGAACCCTGGCTGCGGCGAAACCGGTAAAGATACACATGCATTCCCCATGAAGATTCAAGGGGACTGGCGGCTCAGAACCCGTGCGGGTCATTGCTAATACGTTTATTTTCAATTGCTTGCATTGTTTTAAAGTGGTCCTCGACCGCACCGTCAGAGTTCGAAATCAGGTTCTTTCCCCCTTGACACTCGACTTTCCGGACCTTAGCATCTCTAAACCGACCGACCGGTCGGTCTTAAGGTTTACGAAACGAAGTGCCCGCTTGCTGCACCACGAGATAGAAGAGCGCAGCGAGCACCGCGAACATTCTGAACTGAGTTTTTCTTAGGAGAGTGACAGGTGGCTACAGTTTTTTATCAGCACGATGCTAACCCAAACGCGCTCAAGAGTAAGACGATCGCCATTATTGGCTACGGCAGCCAAGGACACGCCCAGGCACAGAACCTGCGCGATAGCGGGTACACCGTCATTATCGGGCTTGACCCGGATCGTGAGTCGGCGAAAAAGGCCAAGGCGGATGGGTTTTCGGTCTATCCCCCGGCTGAGGCTGCGGAGCGCGCGTGCTGGATTCAGATTCTGACGCCGGATGAGACGCAGGGCGAGCTATACGAGTCGGCTATCAAGCCGCACCTGAAGGCGGGAAAGATTCTGGGCGTCTCGCACGGGTTCAGCATTCATTTCAAAACGATCAATCCACCAAAAGATGTCGATGTGGTGATGATTGCGCCGAAGAGCCCGGGGCATCTGGTCCGGCGCGTATACAGCGAAGGCAAGGGGGTCCCTTCCCTTCTCGCAATTCACCAGGATGCCAGCGGAAGAGCGCATGAATACGCGCTTTCTTATGCGCACGGGATTGGGTCGACGCGCGCGGGCGTTCTGCAGACCACTTTTAAGGAAGAGACCGAGAGCGATCTGTTTGGCGAGCAGGCTGTGCTTTGCGGCGGATTGACTTCGCTTATCAAGAAAGGCTTCGAGACACTGGTGGAGGCAGGCTATCAACCCGAGGTTGCGTACTTCGAGTGCCTGCATGAGATGAAGCTGATCGTGGATTTGATCTACGAAGGCGGCCTGGCACGAATGCGGTACTCCATTTCCAACACGGCGGAATACGGCGATCTGACGCGTGGGAATGAAGTTGTGGGCGACGAGACGCGCAAGAAGATGAAGGAAATCCTGGCGCGCATTCAGGACGGAACATTTGCCAAAGAATGGATCGCCGAAAACAAGAGCGGCGGAAAGAAATTCGCTGCGTTGCGACAAGCGGAGAAAGAACATTCGATCGAAGCGGTCGGCGAAAAACTGCGGGCAATGATGTCCTGGATTCCGAACGAAAAGAAGAAAGCAGAAGCGGCGGGAAAACCGGCCGGGCAGGTTGTAAATGCTTAGAGGGGCAGACATTCTGCTGCGCTGTCTGCGCGCCGAAGGAGTGGACTTGGTCTTCGGGTATCCCGGAGGAGCCATTATGCCGCTCTACGACGCGCTCGAAGGCAGCGGAGTGCGGCACATCTTGACGCGGCATGAGCAGGGTGCGGTTTTTGCGGCCGAGGGCTATGCGCGCGCTACCGGCAAGACTGGAGTCGCGATTGCAACCAGCGGACCGGGGGCGACGAACCTGATCACCGGAATCGCGGACGCGAAGATGGATTCCGTTCCACTCGTCTGCATTACTGGGCAAGTTCGCTCGGCGCTGATCGGAAGCGATGCGTTTCAAGAGACGGATGTTTTTGGAATGACGCTTTCGCTGACCAAGTGGAACCGCTTGGTAAAGTCGCTCGAAGAAATTCCAGAAGCGATTGCGCAGGCATTTTATTGGGCTCGCAGCGGGCGTCCAGGGCCGGTTGTGCTGGACTTCCCGGTTGATTTTTTGAAAGCGTCGATGGATTTCAAAGGTCCAGCGACGTTCAAGCCGCACCCGGAAAGTGCGCCAGCATCCGAATTAACTTTTGAGACGACGCTGATTGCGCTCCTGCAACAGGCGAAGAAGCCGGTGGCACTGGTCGGCGCAGGGGCAAAACTTTCAGGCGCATCGAAAGATTTGCAGGAACTGCTGGACGTGTTGAAGGTCCCTGCGTTTGCAACCGTGCACGGGTTGGGCGCGGTAAAGCAGGAGTCTCCTTATTACCTGGGAATGGTTGGCATGCACGGAACGCGTGCTGCCAACATGGCTCTGCACGATACCGACCTGCTGATGGTTTTCGGAGCGCGACTGGATGATCGCGTGACCGGAGACCCGTCGCGGTTTGCGCCGAATGCAAAGATCGTCCACTTTGAAATCGATCCATCTCAACTGGATCGAGTGCGGACTTGCGAGCTGCCGGTGATCGGAAATCTCGCCGAGACCATTCCAGCGTTCCTGAATGAAGTACGTCACGCACATCTTCCAAATTGGCGCGAGTGGCGGGAAGAGACTTGCAGTGCCGACCGAGCGGAACCTCCGTTGAGCGGACCAGCACAGCCGACGAGACGATTCCTCGATGAATTGTTTCATCGCCTGCCGAAGAATTCGACGATCGTCACGGATGTGGGTCAGCACCAGATGTGGTCTGCACAACGCTACCGCAAAAACGCGGAACGCGGTTTCATCACGTCAGGTGGGTTGGGATCGATGGGGTTTGCCCTGCCGGCAGCTGTCGGCGTGCAACTGGCGAAGCCCACCGAGAAGGTACTGTGCGTATCGGGCGATGGCGGATTCCAGATGAACATCCAGGAACTCGCAACGGTTCACCGGCTCGGGCTGCCCATCAAGATGGTGATCATCGACAACAAGTATCTGGGAATGGTTCGTCAATGGCAGCAACTGTTCTACGACCGCAACTACGCCGAAACAGACTTGAGCGACAACCCAGATTTTGTCGCGATCGGGCGCGCATACAAGATCCGGTCGTTTGCTGTGAACGAAGAAGAGTTGCAACCGGAAACGCTAAGTGATGAGACGGTGAAGCGGCTGAATGATTTTCTCAGCTCGCCGGAACCGGAGTTGTTGGTATTTGAGTGCCATCCCGAGGCGAATGTGTACCCGATGGTTCCAGCGGGCGCGGCGCTTTCGGAGATGGTGTTTGAAGAAGAGTAAAGGGAGACCGATCATGCAGGTATTTCACATCCGATATCGCAATACGCAGGGCACCTTGATGCGCATCCTTGGAGCTGTGTCACGGCGCGGCCTTGATCTTCCTTTTGTGCAGGCAGAACCGGAGCAGCACGCGCATGCGGTTACTATTTTGCTTGACGTGAATGCGAAGCAAGTCGGACAACTCTACCGCGACTGGCGAGCGGTGGTCGATGTGGTAGACGTGCGCGCGGGCGCGCCGATTGCGGATTGGGATCATTCGACGTTCAATACACCGCATCCACCGACGTCGGTGGGTGGAGATAACGCGGCGCAAGCGGCGCGGGCTTAGGCGCGCAGTACTCGACTTGTAAATCATTTGTCAGCAAACCCACTGCTTCGGTTGTGGGTTTTGTTTTTGATGTTACCGGCGGAATGCACTAACCACTGAGAACACGAATTAACATCCAAACCTTTCAACCAAAGATGGCACCGATTTACGGAGAACGGGCCGGTCTTTACTTGTGCGATTTGCGGCCTCCTGACTCCTGTAGTTCGATTTGTTGGTAATCTTTAAATCCTATGGATCTCAAGCATCGTAGTCGTGGAATTACTGATGGTCGCGACCGGTCGCCTGCGCGGGCTATGTTCAAGGCGGTTGGGTTTACGGACGCCGATCTGGCGAAACCCCTGATCGGTGTGGCCAATACCTGGATTGAAACGATGCCCTGTAACTTCCATCTACGGCGACTCTCTGCCAAGGTGAAAGAGGGGATTTGCGCGGCGGGTGGAACCCCGATGGAGTTCAATACCATCGCGATTTCCGATGGGGAGACTATGGGGACCGAGGGCATGCGAGCCTCCCTCGTGAGCCGTGAGCTGATCGCTGACTCGATTGAACTAGTGTGCCGCGGACAGATGTTCGATGCAGTCGTGTGCGTCGTGGGCTGCGATAAGACGATCCCTGCGGCGGCAATGGCGATGGCACGAATGAATCTGCCGGGGCTGGTGCTCTATGGCGGGACAATCGCGCCAGGTTCTTACAGGGGAAAGGATGTCACGATTCAGGATGTGTTCGAGGCCGTCGGGGCAAATGCTGCTGGGAAGATGAGTGATGCGGAGTTGAAGGCACTCGAAGACGTGGCGTGTCCGGGAGCTGGTGCGTGTGGAGGGCAGTACACGGCGAACACGATGTCAACTGTGATGGAAATGATTGGTTTGTCGCCAATGGGGTTCAACAGCGTCCCCGCAATGGATGCCCAAAAGGATGAAATTGCTTTCAAGTGTGGTGACGTCGTGATGAACGTGTTGAAGCGAGGGACGAAGCCGCGCGACATCCTGACTGAAGAAGCATTTGAAAATGCGATTGCTGGAGTTGCGGCGACGGGCGGGTCGACGAATGCAGTGCTGCACTTATTGGCGATTGCTCGTGAGGCGGGCGTCCACCTCGACATCGATGATTTTCAAACGGTGAGCGAGCGCACTCCACTCTTGGCGGATTTGAAACCCGCAGGTCGATTCGTTGCGGCGGACATGCATCATGCAGGCGGAGTGCGATTGCTGACTCGCCGACTGATTTTTGGAAAACATCTGCATGGAAAGGCAATGACGGTCACAGGGTTGACTTTGAACTCGGAAGCCGAAAGCGCGATTGAGCAACCGGGGCAACAGGTGATTGCTCCGCTCGATAAACCCCTGAAGAAAACTGGTGGGCTTGTCATTCTGCACGGCAATTTGGCTCCGAAAGGATCGGTCGCCAAGATTAGCGGGCATGAACGGCTGTCGCATCGCGGTCCGGCACGTGTTTTCGATTCTGAAGAAGCTGCGATGCAAGCGGTGACGTCGAAACTGATCAAGGCTGGCGACGTCGTGGTCATCAGAAACGAGGGCCCCAAGGGCGGCCCGGGGATGCGCGAGATGCTGGGCGTGACGGCAGCGATTGTTGGCGAGGGTCTCGGAGAGACAGTCGCGTTGCTCACTGATGGTCGATTCAGTGGCGCAACCCGCGGCTTGATGGTGGGACACGTGGCCCCCGAGGCTGCGCTCGGTGGACCGATTGCTGCGATTCAGGAGGGTGACACCATTAGTATCGATGTAACGACCCGCAAGCTCGAGGTTGAGATCACTGATGCCGCGCTACAGGACCGCTTGAAGAGCTGGAAGCCCTTGGACCCACGTTATGACACGGGAGTCTTTGCGAAATATGCCGCGCTTGTGTCATCGGCTTCGGAGGGCGCCGTGACGCGGCCGCGGTGATGCGCGGAGTTGGTAGGTCAATCCGTTGTTTGCATTAACGCTGCCGTTGTTTGCATTAACGCTGCGCTGGTCGCAGAGCACGGCGCAGCGGACGGTATCGCGCACCGTTGGTAACCGCCTAATCCAAAGATGCACTGGAATTTGTGCGGTGCGTGATACACTAGAAGTGCGCTTGATCCCACGGGTTGTGTGTGGTGCGGTTCCTCTCGTTGATGTGAGAATTCCCGCCTTTGTTCCATCCGTTAGTTTTCAGCGTAAATAAGAATAGAAACTGGACGCCGGTTCGTTCGCTCACCACACGTGTACCGACCAGAGGCCTACCAGACAGAAAGAAACAACTTGAAACACTTTTCAGAGTTACCCTTGTCGCCCTACTTACAGGAGCGGCTGGCGGTAGCCGAATTTTCCGTACCAACACCAGTGCAGGCGGCAGCTCTTCCTCCAGCCCTTCAAGGCAAGGACGTGGTTGCAACCGCGCAGACAGGCACCGGCAAAACGCTTGGATTCCTGATCCCGGTGATGGAACGACTGCTTCAACAAAAGGCTGCGGGCATCGCGGCACTCGTCCTGGTTCCCACTCGGGAACTTGCCATGCAGGTTGCCGATCAATACGAAGCGTTGCGCGGAGCGAAACTTCCCCGTGCAGCCGTCGCGGTAGGCGGCCTCTCCGAAAGAGATCAATTGAACGCGATCCGTCGCGGAGCACGCGTGATTGTTGCAACGCCCGGACGCCTCGAGGATTTCCTCGAGCGCGGACTCGTCAACTTTCGCGATTTGCAGATTCTAGTGCTCGACGAAGCGGATCGCATGCTCGACATGGGATTCCTGCCATCGTTAAGGAGAATTGCATCTGCTCTGCCTGCGAACCGACAGACCATGTGCTTTTCGGCGACCATGGAAGCGTCCGTCGCCCACCTCGTGAGCAACTACACCAAGTCCCCCGTACGTGTTGCGCTAGGTTCGACTTTGAAACCTTCCGAGAATGTGCGCGTACAGGCGTTCGAAGTTTCCGATAGCGAGAAGCAGGATGTTCTCCATCGCCTGCTCGCGAAAGAAACCGGACGGTGCTTGGTATTCGCGCGAACCAAACGCGGAACGGAGCGGTTGGCCAAGCGCTTAACGCACGAGGGTTTTGCGGCTGCCGCCATTCATGGCGACCGGTCACAATCTCAGCGCATAGCTGCTCTTGCTGGATTTCAGCAAGGTCGATATCGAGTGCTTGTGGCAACAGATCTTGCGTCACGCGGAATTCACGTTGAGGACATTGCCCACGTCATCAACTATGACTTGCCGCAAGTTGCTGAAGATTTCATCCATCGCGTAGGTCGAACGGGACGCGCCGGTGGCCGTGGAGTGGCATCGACGCTGTTTGGACGCGATCAGGCGAAGGATCTTCGCGATCTGGAACGGACGCTTGGCATTCGAATTGAGCGCAAGAGCATTCAGAGCGAGTTCTCGGCTGAAGGCGATCGGGCAGCTATTTCAGTGAACCTTTCCGCGATCTCCGCAGCTACACGTAGCATTGTGGCGCTACCCGGCGAGATTTTGCAGAACGGCTGACGTCGATCGAATCACAAGGATCTTCCGCTTTCCGCGGAAGATCCACTTTCATTGCCAGTTCCGATTCAGGGCCCAACAATTCACCACTCTAAGAGTTCCACCCGAGCAGATGCGATTTCCTGCGGCCGCTATACTCGGAATTCACGACACTAGTTAGTCGGAGCCCTGCCATGCCAGAAGGTGCCCAGGTCGAGCCGTGGTTACGCGGAACACACCAAGATGTCCCACCCGCACAGCGCGCCGTTATTCATGCTCTCGAGTTGGCGAAAGAAGATCTGAAACGATGGTGTGAGGGCTTGACGAACTCCGAACTGCACGCCCGGCCCAACCAGATCGCCTCGGTTGCATTTCATTTGAAGCACATCGCAAGAAGCACTGACCGGCTACTGACCTATGCGGAAGGGCGCGGTTTATCTCCGCAGCAATTGTCTGAACTTGGTACCGAGATGGACGGATCAGGAACGCTCGAAAGCATTTGGGCGGACCTCGACCACGGCCTAACGGGAGCAATGGAACGGATTCGACGTTTCGCTTCCGGCTTGCTGCTTGAATCGCGTACCGTCGGGAAGAAAGCGCTTCCGACAACTGTTGCCGGCCTGCTTGTCCATGTCGCCGACCACACTCAACGGCATGTTGGGCAGGCAATCACGACTGCTAAGGTTGTACGCAAACAGCCGCAGCGATCGCACTCATGATCGTTGTTATTGGCTAGAAGTTGTTGTTAGCTTACGTTTGAGGTGACTGATATCGCGTTGTCAGAATGCAGCCTGCGGTTCCACGCGATCAATAACACCGATCCAATCAGTATCAGTCCCACGCACAAGCCAATCCAAATACCGACTGCGCCCCATCCCATTCGAAAACACAGCAGGTAGCCGACCGGTAGTCCTATGAACCAGTAGGCAACCAGATTGGCCAACATCGGCGTACGCGTGTCACCGGTTCCCCGAAGCGCACCCGTGGCGACGGTCTGAAGGCCGTCGAACAATTGAAAGGCCGCGGCCACCAGCAATAGAGTGGCGCCCACCTTGATCACCACCTGATCTGGTGAGAAGAGACGTGCGATTTGAGTTGGCATTAGAACGAAGATCAAGCCGGAGCAGCCCATGAAGCCGCATCCCAGTGCGATCGCCGACCATCCCGCGCGCCTCGCACCTTGCGGATCTCGTCTACCAAGATATTGGCCGACGCGCACGGCAGCTGCTGAACTGATACCAAGCGGAACCATGAACGTGAACGCGGCACAGCTAAGCGCGATTTCGTGGCCGGACAGTGGTAATGGTCCCAACTTCGCGCACAGGGCGGTGGCCGCGGCAAACGCGCTGATCTCGAGCATGATCTGCGTTGCCGCAGGAGCGCCAAGACGCAGAAGCGCAATGATTCGACCAAAATCAATGCGGACGTTGCTGCCCCAGCGTGGTAACGACCGCTTTGATTCCACCCACAAAAGCACGAACACCAGGGTTGTGAACATGTATACGCGAGCGATACAAGTAGACCATCCAGACCCTGTGATACCCATCGATCTAAAGCCAAGGTGCCCGTAGATGAATGCCCAATTGCCAACTGCATTAATAATGTTGGCTGAAACGAGGGCAAAAGTAATCGGACGCACGACATTCACCGCTTGGAGATAGCGTCGGACCGCAAAATATCCGAGCAACGGGAGCGTTCCCCAATTTATTGCTCGCAAGAACGGGCGCATGGGCTCGACAAGTTCCGGACTGATTCCAAAGCGTTGCATCAGCGCAGGCCAGAACGACACGGTGAGTATAAGGATCGGCGCAAGGATTAGAGCAATTACCAATCCGTTCACCAAGGAGTGGCGTGCGTCTTCAATGTCTTCGCGACCGAATGCATGTGCGACGAAAGTATCCAGGCCGAGCAACAGTCCCGCTCCGAAAATCGCAACACTGTGGTAAAGACTTTGGCCCAATCCAGTAGCGCCGATGGCCACGGCGCTATTCGGAAGTCGCCCGACCATGATGGTGTCGACGATTCCCATACTCATCCAGCCAACTTCGGCGAGGACGAGGGGCCATGCGAGATGAAAAGTAGCGCGCACCTCCTGTGAAAGATTAGGAGCTGAGGAAGGGGGATGAACAGGTGGGGCCATCAGGGTAAGACAGCACTATAACAAGAGGCGAGGAGATTGAGATGTGATGCGTCCGTCGTGTCGCGACGCGAGGGGCCGCTAATCGTGGTAATTTGGACGGCGCGCGGCACGCAGTGCGCGAGAGCCACGCTCGGCGCTCCGAAGGGATCGGAATGGACGCGAAGCAGGATGGAATCCGCGAAATCGACGTCCTCTGGCTAACCGCTGGTCTTGGATGCGATGGAGACACCATCGCGATGACCGCCGCGACGCAGCCCAGCATTGAAGATGTGTTGATGGGCGCACTCCCTTGGATTCCAAAGGTGCGCTTACACAATCCATTCCTCTCCATGGAGAATGGCGACGAGTTTTTGTCCTTCTTCCGACAGTCGGCGGAGGGGGCTCTGGATCGACCATTCATCCTCGTAGTGGAAGGCTCCATTCCAAACGAAAACAATAAATCGGAGGGCTATTGGGCGTCTTTTGGCACGGATCCGAAAACCGGACAGCCAATTACGACATGCGAGTGGATTGATCGTCTGGCTCCGAATGCCTGGGCGGTCGTTGCGGCTGGCACGTGCTCAACCTATGGCGGCATTCATGCCATGGAGGGAAATCCTACGGGATGCATGGGGCTTCCTGACTACCTGGGGTGGAAGTGGAAGTCGAAGGCGGGAATTCCCATTGTCTGCGTTCCGGGGTGTCCAGTGCAGCCCGACAATTTCATGGAGACGTTGTTGTACTTGTTGCATATGTCCGTCGGACGCGCGCCCATGATTCCACTGGATGAAGCTCTGCGCCCGACATGGTTGTTTGGTAACACCGTACATGAGGGCTGCGATCGCGGCGGATACTACGAGCAGGCACAATTTGGAGAGGAGTATGGTTCCCCCCTTTGCATCGTAAAACTTGGCTGCTGGGGTCCAGTCGTTCAATGCAACGTGGGCAAACGCGGTTGGATGGGAGGAGTGGGCGGGTGCCCAAATGTGGGCGGAATTTGCATTGGATGCACGATGCCAGGATTTCCGGACAAGTTCATGCCATTGATGAATCAACCGCCGGGGTCGCTACTGTCATCCAACGCTGTACAAACCTACGGGCGCGCTATCCATGCGCTGCGAAGGTTCACGCAGGCCTCTTTAAATAAGGAACCGAGCTGGCGCAAACGAAACGTTACCAACTCTGAAAAGTAGCAATCGTTTTTGCAACAGAAATGACTTCTTTGCCTAAAAATCGCGTTCATGTGGAGCCTTCGCTTTCCAATCTACCGCCAGAGTCGGCTGAGTCTGCGGCGGTTGATGTTCTGGAAGAACTCGCCGGTGTCTATCGAGCTCAAGCCGGTACGAGGCCTGGTCACATTACTTACTATCCGGCAGATCTCGACGCTGCGTCGCTGAGCGAAGAAGAGCGGCTCGCACCGGAGGCGAAGTACCGAGCCTTACTCGAGCAGATACCTGCTGTAATTTTCATGGTGTACCTCGATCGCGGAATCGGCGAGGCGTATGTCAGTCCTCAGATCGAAGCATCGCTTGGTTTTTCCCAGGAAGAGTGGCTCGAAGATCCTGTTCGCTGGTATCAGCATATCCACCCGGACGATAAGCGACGTTGGAGCGAAGAAGCAGCGGTCATGTTTCTTTCGGGCGCGCCGCTGCGTTCTTCATACCGCGTGATGGCTCGCGATGGACGAATTATTTGGTTTCAGTGTGAAGCCAAGATCATTCGGCGCAAGGATGGACGTCCTTGGTTCATCCATGGAATTGCCTTCGATATCACGGACCTTAAGCAAACAGAACAAGCACTACAAGATGAGCGCAATGTCGTATCGGCAATTCTAGACACGGTAGGAGCATTAGTGATGGTGCTCGACCGGACGGGGCGGATTATTCGATTTAATCGCGCGTGCGAACAGCTCACGGGATATTCGTTCGCTGAAGTCCGCGACAAGTGCATCTGGGAATTGTTCGTCGCTCACGAGGAGGTCCCGCGGTTTCGTTCGCTGTTCGTAGAAATATGCGAGAGCACGTCCAGAACCGAATATGAGAGCCGTTGGATTACGCGCACCGGAGATAAGCGCACAATTGCTTGGTCCGCCGCTCTCTTGCCGGGCGCAAATGAAATGCCGACGTACGTTATCGCGTCGGGGATCGATCTAACCGAACAAAAGAGAGCGCAAGCAAAATTCAGCGGATTACTTGAAGCCGCTCCCGACGCCGTAGTCGTGGTCAACCAACTTGGCAAAATCGTTCTGGTCAACGCCCAGGTCGAAAAGCTGTTCGGGTATGGTCGACACGAGTTGCTGGGGGAAGAAATCGAAAAGCTGGTGCCGCAGCGCTTGCGACGACAGCATCCGCGTCATAGAAAAAGTTTTTTCACTGAGCCGCGAGTGAGACCGATGGGCGCGGGGCTGGAACTCTACGGATTGCATAAGGACGGAACTGAGTTTCCTGTCGAGATCAGCCTGAGTCCACTTGAGACAGAAGAAGGTGTGTTGGTGTCGAGTGCGATACGCGATATCAGCGAACGCAAGAGCCTCGAGAAGACCGTACTGGAGATTAGCGAACGTGAGCAGCGTCGCATCGGTCAAGATTTGCACGATGGACTCGGGCAGCATTTGACCGGGATCGCATTCATGACAAAGGTGCAGGAACAGAAGCTGGCGGATCGGGAGATACCGGAAGCCGTCGATGCGGCGAAGATTGTGAAGTTAGTCAATGATGCAATTCTAAAAACTCGCGAGCTGTCGCGCGGTCTGCTTCCGGTTGTGTCTGATGCTCACGGGCTCATGTCGGCCTTGCAGATGCGGGCTGGCGAAATTGAAGATCTATTCGGAATCAATTGTCACTTTCAATGTGACCAGCCGGTTCTGATTCATGACACGCCAATGGCTACCCATCTCTTCCACATTGCTCAGGAAGCTGTAAACAACGCGATCAAGCATGGGCGTGCACAAAACATTCTGATCCGGCTTTTTTCGGGCGAACGGGAAGGCACGTTGATGATAAAAGATGACGGCATCGGATTCGAGCCGCCGACGCAACGGCACACCGGGGTTGGCCTCAGAATCATGAACTACCGCGCGGGCATGATAGGTGGGAATCTGGAAGTTCGCCCGGAACCCCCACACGGTACGATCGTGACGTGCCGGTTCCCAATCGGAGCCGCACCGACCGCATAGAAGGACGAATGGACGTGACTCACCAGACTGCTTCCGGTGCAAGCAAGAATCGAGTGTTCGTCGTCGACGATCATCCGATCGTCAGGCAAGGGCTGGCGCTCCTGATCAATCGCGAACCGGATCTCACCGTTTGCGGAGAAGCCGAGGAATCCGCGGCCGCGATGCAGCAGATTCCCACGGTTAAGCCCGACATTCTTATTGTGGACATCTCTCTGAACGGCCCTGATGGCCTCGATCTACTCAAGAGCGTGCGAGGGAAATATCCGACACTCCCGGTGCTCATTCTTTCGATGCACGACGAGTCGATTTATGCCGAACGCGCGCTACGAGCCGGTGCGAACGGTTACATCATGAAACAGGAAGCAACCGAGAAAGTCTTGATCGCAGTGCGAAGAATTTTGAACCGCGAAATTTACGTCAGCGATCGCGTCGCGAACAAAATGCTGCAGCAATACATTGGCGGCGCTGAGAAAGTGCATTCACCGATCGCTGACCTCACGGACCGCGAGTTGGAAGTATTTCGTTTGATCGGCGATGGACACAGCACACGCCAGATCGCCGAAGACTTGCATTTGAGCGTAAAGACAGTTGAGACTTACCAAGCTCACATCAAAGAAAAACTATCGCTCAAGAGCGCGCGCGAGCTTGTGCAGCACGCAATTCAGTGGAACATCCGCGAAAAAACGGCTTGATGCAACGCGCCGCCTTCTCCCCACCGCTAAGGGAATCCCTTACGGCAAACTGAGCCGAATCCCTGAATGAAGTTACAGGGCGGCTCCCGCTTGTGCCCAGTGCCCGCTTCTTGGTCTTATGGTTTCGTCTGAGAACGTTGATTTGGCGGCTCGAAGTATTTGTGTGTGACCGGCCTCGTTGTTCACCCTACGACCTTAGTTTCAGGAAAACTGAAGTCTCTCCAAACTGAAAACATTTTCGAAAGGAGTCCAGCGATGGCAGCGGAAGCAGCTCCTTACGGTCGAGTGACGCAGAAAGCACCGGCTGTTGCGGAAGTACACGTAGTCTGGATCACGGCAGGCCTAGGCTGCGACGGAGACTCGGTCTCGATTACAGCAGCAACTCAACCAAGTATCGAAGACGTGATTTTGGGCGCAATCCCTGGGCTGCCTAAAGTTCACCTTCACAATCCCGTTCTCGCATACGAGAACGGCGACGACTTCATGAAGTTCTGGTATCTGGCGGAGAAAGGAAAGCTGGATCCGTTTGTACTTGTTGTAGAAGGTTCCATTCCAAACGAAAACATCAAAAAAGAAGGTTACTGGGCAGGGCTCGGAACAGATCCCGCGAGTGGACAACCCATCAAGACCACCGAATGGATTGACAGGCTGGCGCCCAAAGCGGTTGCGGTCCTTGCCTGCGGAACGTGCGCAACCTACGGCGGCATTCATGCGATGGAGGGCAATCCTACAGGTTGCATGGGATTAGCCGACTACCTTGGCTGGGACTGGCGTTCGGTGGCAGGGCTGCCGATCGTAAATGTCCCCGGTTGCCCGGTCCAACCCGACAACTTCATGGAAACGGTTCTGTACCTCCTATATCAAGTTGCTGGGCTGGCGCCAATGATTCCGCTCGATGATCAGCTGCGGCCGACGTGGCTTTTTGGGCAGACGGTGCACGAAGGCTGTGATCGCGCTGGCTACTACGAACAAGGTGATTTCGCATCGGTGTACGGGTCGCCGAAATGCATTGTCAAACTCGGATGCTGGGGCCCGGTGGTGAACTGCAACGTTCCGAAACGCGGATGGATGGCGGGGATTGGAGGCTGTCCGAATGTCGGAGGAATCTGCATTGGTTGCACAATGCCCGGGTTCCCTGACAAATTCATGCCATTCATGGACGAGCCACCCGGCGCGAAGGTGTCGACGGCGGCAGCCAGCGCATATGGGCGCGCGGTTAGCGCCTTGCGCTCAATGACCCAGGCGACGGTCAACAAAGAACCCAAGTGGCGGCACGCTAGAGCAGAACTCACAACCGGCTATCACCCGAGAACCTACTGAGAGGAGCGATCGCAATGGCGACTGTCACAGCACCATCCAAAGAGGTTCCTACCAAATCGCGGAACCTGGTCGAAATGAACTGGGACCCGATCACTCGCATCGTGGGAAGTCTCGGGATCTTTACCAAAATCGATTTCGAGAACCGCCGCGTCGCGGAATGCCACAGCACATCCTCAATTTTCCGAGGCTACAGCATTTTCATGAAGGGGAAGGATCCCCGTGATGCTCACTTCATTACGAGCCGCATCTGCGGGATCTGCGGCGACAATCACGCCACCTGCGCTACCTATGCCCAGAACATGGCATTCGGGGTGAGGCCACCAGCGCTTGCGGAGTGGATCGTCAATCTTGGTGAAGCCGCCGAGTACATGTTCGATCACAACATCTTTCAAGACAATCTGGTTGGCGTGGATTTTTGCGAACAGATGGTGAAGGAGACGAATCCGACTGTCTGGACGAAAGCCGAAAAGACAACAGCACCGAATTCGAATCTGCACGGGTATCGCACCATCGCCGACATCATGAAAGCGTTGAATCCGTTCACCGGAGCCTTTTATCGAGAAGCGCTCCAGATGAGCAGGATGACTCGTGAGATGTTTTGTCTAATGGAAGGACGGCATGTGCACCCATCCACCCTCTATCCAGGGGGCGTGGGGACCGTGCCGACTATTCAGCTGTTCACGGACTACCTGGTACGACTCATGAAATACGTCGAATTCATGAAGAAAGTCGTACCGCTGCACGACGATCTGTTTGATTTCTTTTACGAAGCTCTCCCGGGATACGAGCAAGTGGGACAGCGGCGCGTCCTGCTGGCGTGTTGGGGATCATTTAACGATCCTGCTCACTGCGACTACACCTACAAAAACATGACGAAGTGGGGGAACAAGATGTTCGTCACTCCCGGCGTCGTCGTCGACGGCAAACTAGTTACCACGGATCTGGTCGACATCAACTTAAACATCCGCATTCTCCTTGGCAGTTCTTATTACGACGACTGGCAGAACGCAGAAACGTTTGTGAAGACCGATCCGCTCGGTAACCCAGTGGACAAACACCATCCATGGAACCAATCCACGATTCCCAGGCCACAAAAACGGGACTTCGGTGGGAAATACACCTGGGTTATGTCGCCGCGCTGGTTCGACAAACGCACCGGGGATCACCTTGCTCTCGATACCGGAGGCGGTCCGATCGCGCGTTTGTGGGCAACTGCTCTCGCCGGGTTAGTGGACATCGGCTACATCAAGTCCACCGGCCACAGCGTAAAAATGTATCTTCCGAAGACTGCGTCGCTGCCCGAAGTTGAATTCGAGTGGAAAATTCCGAAATGGAGCAACGCAATCGAAAGAGATCGTGCTCGGACCTATTTCCAAGTTTATGCTGCTGCCGCCGCACTGCACTTCATGGAAAAGGCGCTCGAGGAATTACATGCTGGGCGAACAAAGACGTGGACGGAGTTCAAGGTCCCCGAGGAAGCCATCGGTTGTGGATTCCACGAGGCAGTTCGCGGCGTGCTTTCTCACCACGTAGTGATCCGGGAAGGAAAGATCGCGAACTATCATCCTTATCCTCCGACGCCGTGGAACGCCAATCCTCGAGATGTTTACGGGACGCCTGGGCCGTATGAAGATGCGGTACAGAACACGCCGATTTTCGAGGAAAACGGCCCAGATAAATTCAAGGGCATCGACATCATGCGTGCGGTTCGGAGTTTTGATCCGTGCCTCCCGTGTGGTGTGCACATGTACGTCGGGGAAGGAAAAGTAATTGAGACTCGGCATTCCCCAATGTTTGGTCTGCAGCACTAAGCGGTTTCACCAACAAGCAAGGAGTGAGAGCACAACATTAAAGGAAGGCCAGTCGCAGGGGGAAAGCGCCTTGGCAACCTGATTCAAGCTCTCGCTCCTTGTGTTGTCAGGAGGATCGTGAAAGATCAAAAGGACTTTCAACAGCGCGTACAGAGGATCGGCGACCTGGTAGGTCAACTTGACGACATTCGCGATCCAACCTCGCGAATCGCCGCTCGCGAGCTGGTTCAGTTGCTGATGGAACTGCATGGCACAGGACTGGAACGGATGATGGAAGTTGTCTTTGAAGCGGGCGAACCCGGCGAACGGATTATTAATAATCTGGGTCGCGACGAACTTGTAAGCAGCCTGCTGATTCTGCACGGGCTCCATCCTGATGATCATGCCACGCGAGTCGTCAAGTCTGTCGATCGCGTGCGCCCAAGCCTGCGCAAAGCTGGGGCGGAATTGGAATTGCTGTCGGTTGAGAGCGGCGCGGTCCGGGTGAAGATCGAAACAACGAGTCATAGTTGTGGGTCGACAACCAGCTCGTTGCGCACAATGGTCGAGGAGGCGATCTACGGCGGCGCACCGGATACAACCTCACTCGTTGTCGAGGGCCTTGAGGAGAAGCCCGCGTCTGGATTCGTCGCGCTTGAAAGTCTGTTAGGGAGTGGATTGCTTGCACCAGCATCCGCAACGAGTTCTCCCCTCAGTGGCAATGGTGGCAAGTAAGGTTTTAGGTTTGGTGATAGATACCTATGAGTACAGGATCCACTGACTTCGAAAGCGCCTTTGGCACGCTGCGGCAACTGACTCGCCGGACGCGATCGGCAGAGCGTTGTGAGCTGTGCGGAAACGATCTTTCGTTCAATCATCCTCATTTGGTTGAAATCTCAAAGCGAAAACTATTGTGCGCCTGTGATGCATGCGCCGTTCTCTTCAGCGGACAAGCGGGCGGGAAGTTTAAGCGAGTGTCGAGACGCGTAAGGTTTCTGACTGACTTCTGTATGACCGATGCCCAGTGGGATGGCTTGATGATTCCCATCAACATGGCGTTCTTTTACAAGAGCAGCCTTGAGGAACGGGTTGTATCGCTATATCCGAGCCCTGCCGGAGCGACCGAGTCGCTGCTCGCGCTTGAAACCTGGAGCGATATCGTGAGCATGAACCCGGTACTCGAAGACATGCAGGGCGATGTTGAAGCCCTGCTTGTGAATCGCGTTGGTCATGCGCGCGGCAGACAGGAAGCCGAATATTATCTTCTGCCCATTGATGAGTGCTTCAAACTGGTTGGTTTGATACGCACGCACTGGCGCGGACTCTCCGGTGGGACTGAGGTGTGGCAGGAACTGGGCCGTTTTTTTGCTGACTTGAAGAGCCGCGCAGAGTTACCAAAGGAATCCAATGCCTGACCTGGATTTCCAAATCGAATCCGCCGAAGTTACCCCTTATGCCGCGGCTCCCCAACTGGCACTGAAGCTTCGCGTATCCAGCAGCGATCCAGATGAGACGATTCATACCGTAGCGCTTCGCTCACAGATTCAAATTGAAGTGACACGCAGACATTACACATCTGATGAGCAGGAAAAGCTGCGAGACCTGTTCGGCGAGCCAGATCGCTGGGGGCAAACGCTTCGAAGTCTACTATGGACCCACGCTCCCGTAGTTGTACCTTCCTTCGTCCATGAAACTGTGGTTGATCTACCCATTCCATGCACATTCGACTTCAATGTCGCCGCGACAAAATACTTTTACGGCCTTCAAGATGGCGTCATTCCGCTATGTTTGATGTTTAGCGGAACAGTGTTTTACGCCAAAGGCGGCGCAGGCTTGCAGGTGGCGCCGATTTCGTGGAACAAAGAAGCGCGCTTCAAGTTGCCGGTGCAAGTCTGGCGAGATGTAATTGAGGCGTTCTACCCAAACACGGCCTGGCTTTGTCTTCGACGCGACGCGTTCGAACGCCTTTATCAATACAAAATTCGAAAAGGCATTCCAACTTGGGAGCAGGCCATCGAAGAGCTGCTCCTGGCGCACGAGGCGGTGGTGCGATGAGTCTTGCTGTCGTCGATCAGATTGCGAAGGCCGTTCTGTATGAAGGATACATGCTCTACCCCTACCGTCCTTCTGCCGTAAAGAACCAGCAACGCTGGAATTTCGGTGTCCTCTATCCGCGCGCTTACAGCGACGCGCAGAAGGGGACCGATGCGTGGATGATGCAAACGGAAGTTTTGGTGCAAGGCACAATCGCAACGCGACTGAACGTGAAGGTACGTTTTTTGCAGCTGGTCAATCGTTCGCTGGGTCGAGTGGGGACTACGGTCGGCGAGCTAACAAATGCGGGCGCGCAGGAATTTGAAGCTGTTCCCACGCTGGTTGTTGACGATCGAATCCTTCAACCATGGCAGGAAGCAATTGAGCGAGAAGTCAGCCTGCCAGCACTCTCGATTGAACAAACGAGTCATCAACTCTTTGTACATTCTTTTTCGTTTCCACCTGAGGAAAGTTTCGAGGACGTGCGAGATCTAAGCGGGAATGTAGTTGGCGTGATTATCCGAGAACGAGCGATCCTAAACGGTGTAGTAGAGGTGAGCGTCACACACGTTAAAGATGACCTTTTCACAGTTCGCGTGATTGTGGTAAACCTCGCAACAGATACAGCGACTTCGGGCACGCGAGAAACTGCTGTCACGAAGGCCATGTGCTCGACGCACACCGTTCTGGTGGCGAGCGGCGGCGAATTTCTTTCAGCCATTGATCCTCCCGAAGCGGTCCGGGACTACGCCTCTGGCTGCCGCAATATCGGAACATTTCCGGTGCTGGTTGGCCAGCAAGGTCAGCGCGATACTTTCTTGTCTTCTCCCATCATCTTGTACGACTATCCGCAGATCGCACCGGAGAGCTCCGGTGATCTTTTTGATGGCACCGAAATTGACGAGATTCTTTCCCTCCGAATCATGACACTGACTGATGAAGAAAAACGGGAGATGCGCGAGTCAGATGTTCGGGCCCGTCAGATTCTGGAGCGAACTGAGTCGTTGCCGGTTGATCAGCTCATGAAACTGCACGGTGTTTTGCGCGGATTGCGCGCTGTGACGGACAAGCCATGAACGAATGGGAATGGCAACTGTTGGAAGACAAGACATCGGTTGATCGTGTTCGCGTTGGCGACACAGAACTAGCTGTGGGCGATCGCGTACGACTGCTTCCGCGGAAAGGCGGCGACGTTTTCGACTTAGCACTCGCCGGCCAAAATGCGTTAATTGAAAGCATCGAACAAGACTACGAAGGGAAGGTCCACGTCTGTGTCGTGCTCGATGATGACCCCGGGCGGGATTTGGGACTTCTGCGACAACCCGGCCATCGATTCTTTTTCGACCCGGCCGAATTAGAACTGCTCTCGGCAAGAGAATTTGACGTGCCTGCAATCGTTCGGCCCAGGATATTGGTGGCCGGAATCGGCAATATTTTTCTCGGAGACGACTCGTTTGGTGTTGAAGTAGTGCGCCGGCTCACCGACAAAGGCCTGCCCGACGGTGTGCGGATTGTTGATTTCGGGATTCGCAGTCTTGACCTCGTCTATGCGTTGCAGGAGGGATACGAGACAACCATTCTTGTGGACGCATGTCCGCGCGGCCAAGAACCGGGAACCATCTACGTCGTTGAGCCCGATCTCGACGCACTGGGACCAGCGGATGATGTGGTGGATTCACATGGAATGAATCCTCTGAAAGTTCTGGCCATGGCGAAGGCAATGAATGCCCCGATGAACAAGATTCTTTTAGTGGGATGTGAACCGGCTACTCTCGGCGGGGACGAAGGGCACATGGGTCTCAGTGAACCTGTCGCGGCAGCGGTGGATGAAGCTGCAACGATAGTTGAATCCCTTGTGCATAAGCTTTTGAAAAGCGACTAACTAGAAAATACGAGGAGACGACCGTGGCAATGGAACTGGCAGAGCATCCTACAAACGGCATGTCGACTGACAGAGACACTCTCTACATGGTTGGCGGCTTGGCTTTGATGGTGTTTGGTGCGGGATTGATCCTTTCAAACCCGATCGTGAGAAAGTATCTCGGCAACATGGGTGTTGGCGGCTTGATGCAGACTGCACTTCCCGACATCGATAAATATCTGAAGTTGAGATCGATGTAGGACATCAGTTTTCGAGAACGAGGGTGCTCGATGTTGGTTGCGGTGAGAGCAGCTAAGCTGTTCTTGTCTGGGGAGGATAAACATTGGGTGACCTCACTCCTTACGCAATTGACGTACGCGCTAGTCAGTTCACGGTTCAGGCCTTTGCGGGCGGGTTGATATCAGCGGTGGCGCATAGCCCAAAGATCGCGATTCGCGATTGGGGCGCTGAGATCACCTTATCGGCCGGTGCTATCGCCGAATCGACGTTGCGAGTGAAGATCGGGCTCAGTTCGCTCGAAGTGCTGGATCAGATTCGAGACGATGACCGGCGGGAATTGCATCGCGTGATGAACCAGGAGGTGTTGGAGATTGCGAGGTTTCCCGAGGCGAAGTTTGATAGTTCGCAGATCGTCGCGGAACAACTAAAACCAGAACTCTATCGAGTTAATATTTCGGGGCCACTCACTTTGCACGGGGTAACAAACACGCATTCCTTTCGGGCTCAGGTTGCCCTCGGAGTCGATAGTCTTCGCTCCTACGGCGAGTTTGCAATTCTCCAAACGGATTACGGGATCCGCATTGCTTCGATCGCCGGGGGGACTTTGAAGTTGCAAGACGAATTGAAATTCTCTTTTTATGTTGTTGCACGGAAGCAGGCGTGAAGAAGATTGCCACTAGAACGAGCTTTTCGCCACAACCAGGAGGGCTATTTCTTGCACTTATCATCAGCACGACCGAGTCCGGAGGAAGCCACCGTTCATTACGCGATTGATGCGGGAAGGAGCAAGTTGACTGTGCAAGCGATGGCGGGCGGCATTCTGTCTTCCCTCGGCCATAATCCAACCATCATTTTTCGCGATTTGTCTGGCGATCTTCAAGTTGACCCGGTGGACTTGAAAACCTCTAGTGTACGAATAACCATCAAGGTTGATTCGTTAGTGGCGTTGAACGATGTTCGTGACGAAGACAGGCGCGAGATCGAACGTCGCGGGCGCGAAGAAGTTCTAGAGGCTTCGAAGTATTCAGAAGTCACCTACGACTGTTCGACCGTGTCAGCAAGCAAGACTGCGGATGGGCAATACTGGGTCGCTCTCAGTGGACAACTGACGCTGCACGGTATTACTCATGATCAGCCAGTTTCCGCGCGCGTCACTTTCAACGACGACCTTCTACGGGCATACGGAGAGTGTTCGCTGAAGCAGACAGCTTATGGCATCAAGCTAGTTTCTGCCGTCGGTGGGACGATTAAAGTGAAAGATGACGTGAAAATCACGTTCGAAGTAGTTGCTCAGAAACAGGGGTAATCGACTTATGTGCTTGGCAATACCTGCAAAGATCGTGGAATTGGTACCGGACAGCGCTAGCCTGGCCACGGTCGAGGTCGCTGGCGTGCGCCGTCGCGTTGACCTTGGATTGCTCGAAGATGACATGCCGAAACCCGGAGACTGGGTGCTCGTTCATGTCGGCTTCGCAATGAGCAAGATCAGCGAACAAGACGCGATCGACCAGATGCGAACCTTAACCATGCTAGGCGAAGCCGAGCAAGCCATGGAAGAAGTTCAGGGCTATGGTTTGGAGAACCTGGACGCGGACAACGTGCGCAAGCAGTAGGCGCGAACCAAACTTAGCGCAGTGGGAGAAGATCATGCGGTTCGTGGATGAATTCAGGGATCCTGACGTTATAACCCGGACATGCTCTGAAATACGTCGCCTCGCGGATCCTAAGCGGCACTACCGCATTATGGAAGTCTGTGGCGGACACACTCACGCGATTTATCGTTTTGGGTTAAAAGATGTCCTGCCGGAAAACATTGAACTGATTCATGGCCCTGGTTGCCCAGTATGCGTTCTTCCCATGGGCCGCATCGACGATGGTTTGTCGATCGCGCAGGATCCAAACGTCATCTTTGCTGCTTTTGGCGATATGATGCGGGTCCCGGGAACTCAAGGCAGCCCGCTTGAGCACAAAGCACGGGGTATGGACGTCCGCATTGTTTACTCGCCTGCAGATGCCCTGAAGATTGCTAAGGCAAATCCCGACAAGCATGTCATGTTCTTCGCCATCGGATTTGAGACCACAGCTCCCTCCACGGCGTTAACGCTCATCCGCGCGAAGAACGATGGTATCCACAATTTTTCAGTCTTCTGCAATCACGTAACAATCATTCCTGCGATTCGCGCGATCCTCGATTCTCCAGATATGCGCCTGGATGCATTCATCGGTCCCGGACACGTGTCCACTGTCATCGGCTGTCGCCCTTACGAATGGATTGCGAGTGTCGAAAACAAACCGATCGTGGTATCCGGGTTCGAGCCTTTGGACATGCTGCAGTCGATCGTAATGCTGTTACGCCAATTGAAAGCCGGCCATTCCAAAGTTGAGAACCAATACAAGCGGGTCGTTCCTTGGGAAGGAAACCGTTCCGCATTGAAAGCCATGGCTGAGGCTTTTCAGCTACGGCCGTACTTCGAATGGAGGGGCTTGGGATTTATTTCGCAATCGGCTCTTCGAGTCCGCGATGAATACGCGGAGTGGGATTCAGAACGACGCTTCGACGTACCGGGAGTGCGCGTCACGGACCCGCGCGCCGCTCAATGTGGCGAGGTACTGAAAGGTGTCTTGAAGCCTCATCAATGCAAGCTTTTTGGCCATGAGTGCACGCCCGAACATCCAATTGGCGCGCTTATGGTGTCGTCGGAAGGATCATGCGCAGCTTACTTCAATTACGAACACCGCAAGACGGCAATGGTAACTCTGAGACCGACGGCCTGAATCCTATCTCGGTGGCTAGGAATTCGCGGCGCTTGCGGTTCCGCGATACCCAAATCGAGATGGCTCATGGCGCCGGTGGTAAGGCCAGCCGTCGCCTCGTCGAAGGGCTCTTTGCTCCATTATTGTTTCCCTCCTCTGAGGAACCACTCGGCGACGCAGCACACTTTCAGTTGGGCTCATCGTCGCTGGCGATGACTACCGACGCGTTCGTCGTCAAACCGCTCAGCTTCCCGGGCGGCTGCATCGGAGAACTGGCGGTCAATGGCACCGTAAACGATCTGGCGGTATCGGGTGCACGCGCCGAAACGATGGTCTGCACATTCATCTTGGAAGCGGGCCTCGCCAGCAACGTTCTAGAGGCGCAGGTGCAGGCGATGGCCGATGCCGCACGAAAAGCCGGCGTCCGCATAGTCGCGGGAGACACTAAAGTTGTTGAGCACGGCAAGGCTGATGGAATGTACATCACGACAACGGGGGTCGGCCGTCTTATCCCAGATCTCTTTTTGAGCGCTCGCTCGGTTCGCGCTGGAGACAAGGTATTACTCTCAGGGCCAATCGGAGATCACGGCATTACGATTCTCTTGGCGCGTGGAGAGCTTGATCTTGAGGCGAACCTGACATCCGACACCCGCTCAGTCCTTCCTTTGGTCGAAGCTTTAGTAAAACAAGCGGGGCCCGGCGTGCGTTGGATGCGCGACCCCACGCGAGGTGGAACAGCCACGTCGCTCAATGAACTGGCACGCGATTGCGGGCTGGGAATCGCGCTTTTCGAAGATCAGATCCCGGTGCGCGACAGCGTGCGTGGGGCCTGTGAGCTACTTGGACTTGATCCACTCCACATTGCAAATGAAGGACAATTTCTGGCGGTTGTAGCATCGGAATACGCCGAGAGTGCTTTGAACGCGCTGCACGCGACGCCGGGTGGCGAGGAGGCACGATTGATCGGCGAAGTTCGAGCAGCTCCAGCCGGCACTGTTCTTGAGACGACACGCTATGGTGGCAGCAGGATCGTTGACATGTTAGTGGGCGATCCTCTTCCGAGGATTTGCTAGAGACTTGATCATGGCGACGGAATATCAACTCGCTACGCAAGTCGAAGAGCGGCTCCGGGAACGAAACCGGATAATGGAACGCTTTTTCGCTCGCGAGGCCCCACGGTTGGCGCTCGCATCCCGCGACATGGCGGATCGATTCTTACGAGGCGGCAGGCTGCTTGCCTTCGGTCGCGGTCCTTATGCAACCGATGCGCAACATGTGTCGGTCGAATTCGTTCACCCCGTCATCGTAGGTAAACGAGCGCTCCCGGCGATGGATTTGTCGTTATGTTTTCGTCCCTGGATTCGAACTATATTGCAGCCCGAAGACATCGTAATGGGATTTGGGCCGCCCGAAGGAGATCCAGAAGTCTGGGCTACCCTTCAGGAAGCGTATGCCCGAGACGCTATGACATTTGCTCTGCCGGGCGTCGAAGGTTCTTACGGCACAGAACCCTCTTCAGACGATCCGTTTATCCACCAAGAGACCATCGAGATTCTGTATCACACCCTTTGGGAAACAGTTCACGTGTTTCTAGAACATCAGCAACTCGGCCACGATGTGGGCGAGTCCGGATTTCTCTATCCATTTCTAGGACAGCAGAAGCAAGATACTGGCGACTTAGTGGCGGAAGTCGCGTCCTCGATTCGAATGAAAGTACAAGATGACGCAAAACTACGCACACAGATTGCACTTGAACAAACGGAGCAAATTAGTTCGGCGGCGATAGCGATCGGAGAACGCTTAAAGCGAGGTGGGAAGCTGATCCTCTTTGGGAACGGCGGATCCGCGACCGACGCCAACGATTGGGCGGTCGATTGTGTTCTTCCACCTGTGGGATATCGACCGATTCCCGCCGTATCTTTGTCTCTGGAACCCGCCAACATCACGGCCGTTGCGAACGACGTGGGCACCGAAGTCATTTTCCTTCGCCAACTCATTGCCCAGGCGAGACCGCAGGACGTGGCAATCGGAATTTCGACGAGCGGCGGCTCGCGCAACATCGTTATGGCCCTCGAAGAAGCCCGCAAGAGAAAAATGCTGACAATCGCGCTGCTGGGATATGACGGCGGCGAAATTCGACGACGCGGGCTTGCTGATTTTCCGATCGTCGTGCAATGCGATTACATCCCACGCATTCAGGAAGTGCAGGCCTCGATTTATCACATCATGCGCGAGGCGTTGGAGGGATTGGATCGTGGCGAAGTTTGAATTGTTTGGTAGCGCGCGTTGTCCCCACACCTCGGAGATGAGAGATTGGCTCGAGTATCGCGGTTCTGACTTCGTCGAATATGACGTCGAACGTGATCTCACTGCCCTTCATCGAATGCGCGAGCTTTCCGGCGGTCAACGTGGCGTTCCAATACTTGTCGAAGACGGAAGAGTCGTTCAAGTTGGATGGCAAGGTCGGACCTGTATCGTCGACGTGGGATGAGGTGTGGATCGAACATGCATGAGCTCTCGATTGCGATGAGCATTGTTGAAATGGCCCAGGAAGAAGCTGCGCAACGAGGATGCCAGATCGAGGCAGTGCATCTCAAGCTCGGTGCGTTGTCGGGAGTAGTGAAAGACGCCCTGTTGTCGTCTTACGAGATCGCTTCCAGTGACACCCCTCTTATGGGATCGCGCCTGATCATTGAAGAGATCCCGGTTGTTGTCTTTTGTCGCACGTGCCAGGCAGAGCGCCCACTGAGTTCCATCCAACTGTTCTGCTGCGACAAATGTGGCACTCCAACAGCTGAAATCGTGCGTGGCAAGGAACTCGAGGTGGTTGCTCTGGAGATGGCGTCATGAGCGAGCCGCGCATGATAGAAGTGCGACAAAACGTTCTCAAACACAATGACACCATTGCGCGATCATTGCGTCACCGCTTCCGTGATGCCGGAGTCTTCGTTGTAAGCCTTGTCTCCAGCCCCGGTTCCGGCAAGACCGCCTTTCTTGAACGGACTCTAACGATGCTGCAACCGCAATACCGAGTCGCCGCGCTCGTGGGTGATCTCGCGACCGACAACGACGCGGAGCGCCTCGCGCGCAGTCAAGCCCCCGTGCGGCAAATTACCACCGGAACTTTGTGCCATCTTGAAGCAGCAATGGTCGAAAAAGCCTTGGATGGATGGAACCTAGCCGAACTGGATTTTCTGTTCGTCGAAAACGTAGGCAATCTCGTCTGTCCCTCTTCCTACGACCTAGGCGAAGACTTACGCCTGGTTCTGATTTCCGTGACAGAAGGCGAAGATAAGCCTCTTAAATACCCGACCATTTTCAATAGTGCGGACGTGGCAATCGTAACGAAGATTGACTTGGCATCAGCGGTTGAGTTCGATTGGCAAGCAGCCCACGCCAACATTCAAGCAGTGCGACCAGGTATGCCCGTCTACAGACTCTCCGCTAAGAGCGGAGAAGGAATGCAAGAATATTTCCGATATCTTGCGGGTTGCATGGCTGAATGTTATCCGCGCGCTGGGACATAGACACTCGACGAGAGCACACCCACTCTGGCTTTCACCGGCGTGGTCCGCAACAACCGACATGAACTAGATTGCCGTTACGAAATGGTGTGTTCGGACTCTATTGGATTTGTCAACGACTTACAAAATGCCCGAGTTGAGCAGTCATGCCTGGATTGGACTCATTTTGATCATAGAACTACTACAGTTTTACTACAGTCACTCAATTCTTCGTGCCATCACGCAACCTCTTTTTTCCATCGGTCCACAACTTCCAGAGATGCGGCTACGAACTGGTCGATCTGATCTTGTGAAAGATTGTCGAACTTGGCGCTCGTAGACGCCTTGGTCAGAGATATGTATACCGCGATTGCCGTGTCCGGTGTCTCGCGCTTTTCCAGCTCTCCGAACCGGGTTCTAGACAGAATTGATTTGGATACACCCAAAGATGGGATGAAGATCCGCGCCGACTCGTGCCTTGAGTGATGCTCCGCTGGTCCCGGGGCCGAGAGTCCATGAACTTACTGTCCGCGGCCTGTGAGCTCAGCGAGATGCGGAGAGTTGGGCCCATCATCGTTCACAGTAAGAGTTCCCGTTAGTAACCCAGCTAGGGTCGGCGCAAAGCGAAGTGACAGTACGCAATTCGCTCCCGCTGCCAGGGTAGTGCCGCATGTTGAGTTCAACAAGAAAAAAGCTGGCGACGTAGTAATCTGCCGTAAATGCAAAGCCCCGGTGCCATTGTTGCTCAAAGTGACTTGTTTCACCGTACTGGTGGTCCCGACCTTCTGCGCGGAAAACGCGACAGAGGTTGTCGACAAGTTTCCCTTTCCGCTACTGATGCCGGTTCCCTGCAGGTCGATGACATGCGGTTGACTGCTGTCGGACGCCACTATCGTCGCTGTCCCGGTTCGCAATCCAGTCGCGGTGGGTTTAAAGGCAATCACAACGGTGCAGCCTACAAAGCGATCAAGGGTCGTTGGACAAAAATTCTTGCCCAATTTGAAATCTGTTCCCTGCACCGTGATGCTGTTCAGGGTAACGGCATTTGGATACCCGCTGCCGTTACCGATCCCCAACCCGAGAGCGTTATTGGTGGTTCCAACCACCTGAGGGGGAGCCACCAAAGGATTTGGAGTGATTGAAAGGGCTGTGACACCCATTCCGGTCATGTGCACAAGCTGAGGCGAGCCGATGCCGGAGTGCTGAATGCTCAAAGTGCTGGGAATAGTTCCAAGGGCCGCTGGCGTAAATGTGATGTTCACCGTGCAGCTAGCGCCCGGCGCAAGGCTAGTGGTGCAAGTGTGCGTCTGTTTATAACTGGACGAATCGAGAGTGAACTTTAGTCCCGTCAGTAGTTTGTTACTCGTATTGGTCAACGTTACCGCTGCTGGACTCGCGGGAAATCCCTGGATCGCCCAAATAAAATCGATTTGAGACGGTTTTACTTTTAAATCGGAGACAATCAAACCATTCCCAAACAGATTGACCGATTGCGGTCCTCCAGGCCCAAAGTTGGCAGCGGTTAGAGTGCCCGTGACCGCCAAATTCATGGCTGAATCGAAGGTAACCGCGGCGCGGCAGCTTTGGTGGGGTGACAACGGTGCGCTACAGGTGTTCGTTTGGGAAAATCCCGGCGACGTCGTGACCCCAGTGACACTCGCTGGATAGGGCGTTGTGTTGGTGATGTTGACGATGCGGCCCAGAGGTGTTGCGCCTGCTAGTTGATCACCGAATTGCATGTTGGCGGCAGACAAGGCGATTGCGGAAGTACTCCCGGATCCTCGAAGAAATATGTCGTCTTGGAATCCGTTGTGGACAATGCTGAGTGATCCAAAAAGTCCTCCGCTGCTTGTCGGAGTATAGGTGACTGTGACCGTACAGAAGCTTGCCGGCGGCATCACCGCGGAACAGTTGTGCGTATGCCGGAAATCACCGGAAGTACCGATGCTGGACAATGTGACCGGCTCCAAGCCTGCATTTCTTAACGTAACCTGCTGTGCCCCACTGGTAGTACCAATAAATTGCGCAGGAAAGCCGAGGGTCGACGGATTGATCGTGAAAGTCGGTATTGGTCCCAGTCCGCCAGTTGACTGAGTAAGCGCAAAATTCTGCGGATTGGTTGCCGCATTGCTGTTCACGGCCAGTGTCGTAGAGGGCTTATTGTCAGGGCCGGGTCGCAAGACAAGCGTACAGGCACTTCCGCTGGCCAGCGAAGAACCTGGGCAGTGCAAGACGCAGCGCGGACCTGCAACGTGATCCACATGCAGACCGCCCAAGGACTAACCTTTTCCCGGCTCGTCAGCGTTCCGGTGGTCTATACGATTCATCATTCCCATCAGGCGAAACTCAGCGAATTTTATGCCCGCTATCCCGATGTTCATTACGTCGCCATCAGTGAGTTCCAGCGCAACCAAGAATCGATGCCCCGTATTCGTACGATTCTTCATGGAATTGATCTTTCGCTAATACCGTTTGTGTGAACAGAAACAACAATACTTAAGTTTGTATCGCTCCCATCAAAGGCACGCACCTTGCCATTGCTGTGGCGAAACATGCGGGCATTCCACTCAAGATCGCCGGTGACATTCAGCCAATGCACCGGGAGTATTTTGAGGCGAAGATCAAACCTCACATCGATGGCAAGTTCATCGAATACATTGGCTTGGCAGATCTGGAAGCCAAGAACGAACTTCTTGGAAACTCGATGGCCATGCTGTTTCCCATCAAATGGGACGAGCCATTCGGCTTAGTCATGGTGGAGGCGATGGCGTGTGGTACCCCAGTCGTATCCCTGCCGGGTGGCTCCGTACCCGAGATCGTGCGCGACGGAATCTCTGGATATATATGCCACTCGGTCTCCGAGATGGCGAAACGGATTAAGAATATTCAGATTAGTCCTCGAGCTCTCCGTCAATATGTTCAGGAGAACTTCTCGCTTGAACGCATGGTCGCACAGTACGCGTCCCTGTATGAGGAAGCGGTCCCGGCTTGACTCGCGCAAATAGCGTGATTGCTCCTCAATTCCACAGTGGGTGATGCCGAATAATTTGATCAAACTCTCGTCTACTCAGGTCGGCCCTGCACGCATGCAATGGATCGGGTTTCTACTGTTTTAATTAGGGGACGATTTAGGCAAACGAGTTGTGCGCCGGAGTCATTGTATTGGCTCATCGGAGTGGGGCATTTCCTGTAGCGTTACTTGGCAGCCTTAACCGCTCCGTTCGCTTGATGACCGTAGATTCGAATTGACAACTAGATCGCGGTAGAAGATATTCTACGTTTCATATAAAAGTTTATACGAGGCCTGCGCCAGGCTCTATGGATTTGAAAAACAAGTGGGGGGCGATCGTGAACTGCATTGCCGATCTGCTCGGACCAAGGGCCGAGGTCGTCTTGCACGACGTGAGCTCTCCAAGCCGGTCCATCATCATGATCCGCAATGGCCATGTGACAGGACGCGAAATTGGCGCGCCGTTAACTGATCTTGGCTTTTATATGCTGCGTGAATCGGACCACAGGATCGACACTTTGGGGATATATCAGAGCAAGACGGACAATGGGAAGCTGCTGCGATGCAATGCGGCCAACCTTCGTGATGCTCGCGGCAAAATAGAGGCGATTCTATGCATCAACATCGATATGACGGGCGAAGAAGGAAATCAGATCAACAACGCGGAAGCAACGACTACGCCCTCAGAGCATTATCAAAGCAGTATTGACCAAGTCATCGAGACAATGATTTCAGAAGCTCATTTCACACTGAGCGGTGGTCTGAGTCGTGATGCGAAGTTCGAACTGGTCCGTGCCATGGACGCTCGCGGTGTGTTTCTGGCTCGCGGTAGTGTACGGAAAGTGGCTTCGGCACTCGAGATCGCCGCGCCAACGATCTATAAGTACATTCAATTGGCCCGCCGTCATCGAGCCACTCCACGGAGAGGGTCTGGGCCGGCAAAAGCCAGCTAAAAGCTTCCAAAAGTAAGGCTGCGACGCAAAGCGAAGGCGGTTGATCTGAAAAAGTAGTGGTTTCACAGGACGGTGCTACTTGGAAATGTCGCGAAGGGCATTATTGAAGGGAATTGCAGTTGCCGGTGCCGGCACTGCGACTCCCGCAGTTTTTGGCAGTTTCTTGGCCGACACGCCGTCATCGTTTTCGAGCCTGGATGAAGTTTTCAAGTCGAGCATCGTGATTGACGATCTTTCGGGATTCGACCCCAAGCCCGCTTTGTCAGATGCCGGGTTCTCCGTGGTGAAGGAAGCGGGCATTACGATCGTGGGGCCCACATTAGGTGACGTCGAACCGGAAACTGCATTTCACTCGACAATTGAGCACCTGGGAAAGACCGCTGAAATCATTTCGAAATACCCAGATCGGATGATGTTTATCCGTACCTTCACGGACATTGCCAAGGCCAAACAGGAAAACAAGTTGGGGGTCCTCGCGAATGTGCAGAACAGTGCCTGCATGGAACGCGATCTCAAGAATCTCGACGTGTTCTACAGCTTGGGGCTACGACAAATCCAACTGACATTCAATTGGAGGAACTGGGTAGGCGACGGGTGCACGGAGAGGACGCAGGCTGGCCTGAGTTATTTCGGTGTTGATATGGTCAAGCGCATGAACGAATTGGGCATGATCGTCGACGTAGGACATACCGGATATCAGAGCACGCTGGATGCCGTCGAGGTGTCTGACAAGCCGATCGTCTATTCTCACACCAACTGCAAAGCGTTATGCGATCACCCCCGAAACAAGACTGATGACCAGATCAAAGCTCTCGCTCGTAAGGGCGGCGTGATGGGCCTTTCCTGCTTCAATTGGTTCGTGAGCGACAAGCCTCGTTCGACCTTGGATGATCTACTAAATCACTTCGATCATGTAGCAGGGCTTGTCGGAACAGACTACATCGGAATCGGTTCAGACTTCAGCGTTGCCGGTTGGCCAGGACGGGAACCCGATGCGGAGTGGGAATCCCACCGCAAACTTTACGGCGAACGTGAATGGAAAACGATTAAAGGGCGCTTCCCGCCTTATATAGACGAAGTGAATAATTCTCGTCGGTACCACACGATAGCGGAGGGATTGCAGAAACGTGGTTGGAAGCTGGACGACATCGCTAAGGTCCTGGGACTGAATTTTGTTCGCGTCTACAAGGATGTTCTGAAATCTTAAGCGGCACGCCATTCGTCACAATTCGATACTGAATCGATCCGACAACGCTGGTCTGAGGGGGCGTTATGCGTACTTGGAAGATGCAGTGGTTCATTGCTTTCCTGATTCTCCTGTGCGGGACACCGCTGTGGGCACAGCTGACCGCGGGTTCAGTCGTTGGCACAGTAACGGATCCCAGCGGAGCCAAGGTGGCGGGTGCGAATGTAACAATTACTAACACTAGCACAGGGGTTGCCTACAGTACTGTTACGTCGTCCCAAGGCATTTTCACCTTTCCGGTCCTACCAGTGGGTCTCTATGAATTCACAACCGACGCCAAGGGATTCAAAAAGGCGAATGGCTCTCTTGAGGTCGATCTCAACGCCAGCCGCACGTTGAATATCGCGCTCATGGTGGGCAGTACTTCAGAGACTGTGCAAGTGACTGCAGCCCAAACTCCAGTGGAGACGACAAGTACCCAGATTTCCGACACGTTCTCTCGCCGCCAAGTTCTAGACCTACCCCTCGCATCGGTGAATGTGAACAATTTGGCGCTTCTTACGCCTAACACTGTGGATATCAATACGACGGGTTTGAATCGCGCACAGGTTTTACAGAAGGTGAGCAGCCCGGTGGGCGGCGCTGTTGCCTCGGTTGGGGGTACTCGCGCACGCAATAACAGCTTCATCCTAGACGGCGTGGACAATAACGACCCCATCGAAACCGGCCCCCAGAGTGGGGCCATCCAGGATGCGGTGCAAGAGTTCAGCGTAGTCAAGAACAATTTCGACGCTGAGTTCGGTCAATTTGCAGGCGGACAGTTCAACATCATTACCAAGACTGGTACAAACTTAATTCATGGTTCAGCATTCTGGTACGGCCAGAATCGACACCTCAACGCCAGCGATTTCGGCGCACAGACACTAATCCAGCAGGGCGTTCTCACCGAGAAACCCCGTTTTGACTACAACCGACTCGGTGGCACAATCGGCGGACCGATCGTAAAACAAAAGCTCTACTATTTCGGAGCGTATGAATTTGAGAATTTGGGTGCGGCGGGCAACACAACCTCAACGCTGTTTCCGACTGATGAGGGAATGCAAGTTCTATCCACGATTCCGGAAGTCAGTCCGTTTATCTTAGACTTTCTCGATCAATTCGGCGCGACGGCGACGCAAGCCGCCCCGGCCTCAGATTGGCCAACAGTTTTCGGTACTCCCATCAGCGTAGGGCCGGTCAGCCGAAGTTTCCCTTCGTTCTCAACCAGCCATCGGTTTTTGGGAAGCATCGACTGGATGGCCCGAGCCAATGATCAACTGCATTTTCGTTTCAACTATGACCGCGGTCCCAATCAGCTCGTACCAGGTTTTCCCCAGGCCGGATTCAACTCCAGTCTCAACGTGGACAACTTGCTTTTCTCCATTGCTCACGTCCACACATTTTCGCCGAGAGTACTTAACGAACTGCGTATTGCCTATCATCATCAGGCGACCGGGAACTCCCTTGTTGATCCAGCGGTGGGGAATCTTCCGAATATAGTGGTGGCGGCCGGCCCACTCATTGGCCCTTCCGCAAGTGTGCCCAGCGGTTCTTTCGATCACATCTATCAGCTCAATGACAATGTGACGTGGCAGAAGGGAAAGCACATAATGAAGTTTGGTGCCGACCTCCGCAATAATATTGTTACAGACATCAGCTCTCCAGCTCCGCGCGGGGACTATGAATACAGCAGTCTGCAGGAATTCGTGACGGATTCCGTGCCAACCATTAATGGCCAAAGAGGAGTCGGCGCCGTAAACCTTAATCTGAACAACTATACTTTGAATTTTTACGCGCAGGATCAGTTCAAGATAACCCCTCGACTCACGTTATACCTTGGCGTCCGTTACGAATACAACTCACTGATCCATGATCTGGCTGCACAGCAAGAGGAATCGATCGCTGACGTACCCGGCGTGATTACATTCAGAAAACCGACGGTAGAAAAAAACAACTGGGCACCGAGGCTTGGGTTTGCTTGGGATGTTTTTGGAACCGGGAGGACTGCGTTTCGAGGGGGTTATGGCATCGCATACGCGCCCATTTTTGGCGCTTACGTCGGAGGCGGGCTCCTCCCAACGACCGTTCAGCAGGTGTTCTTCACAGACTGTTTGCCAGATTGTCCGATCCCAATTCCAGGCAGCAACTTCCTAGAGAACGGTGGTATCCCAAATATTCTGGCGCCATTGGATACTCCTGAGCACGCCAGAGCCGCTATTGCCACCTACATTCCCGATATTGAGCGACCCTACGTACAGACCTCTACCTTCGAATTCGAACACGAAATTTCAAAAGGTTTTACGTTTACCGGTCGATATCTTCACACTAAGGGTACACATCTCAGCATTCAGGCTCGCCTCAATGCGCCAATCGTCCCTCCGATGAGTTCTTTCCTTCCAACGTTCTTTAATCCTTCGGAGGTGCCGGGTCAATCAATACTGGACACAATGCCAACACTGTCGGAGTTCCTCGCTCAAGTGGTGCCTCCGTTCGCCCAGTACGGATTTTCAGGCCTACTGACGACCCACCTGCCGATCGGCAATTCGACTTATGATGCTGGCTCTTTTGAAATAGCGCGTAGATTCTCCAGTGGCTTCCAGATGGATGCAAACTACACCTGGAGCAAGTTTATCGACCAGGGCACTAACGAATTCTTCAACAGCTTCATAAATCCACGTAGGCCCCAGGACTGGCGTAATCTGGCTAATGAGAGAGGACTCTCGGTTCTCGATGTTCCGCATCGTTTTGTCGTCCACGCGGTCTGGGACACGCCATGGTTTCGGAACGGATCAGGAGTGTCGCGAGGTCTTCTGGGAAACTGGACAATCGCCGGGAGTTACGCAGTCTCTTCGGGTCAGCCGTTTACTGCTTTGAGCGTAGCCAATTCTGTCGGAAACGGTGATCGGCAGGTTCAACGCACCATCATCAATCCGACCGCAAGCAATGACACCGGAACGGACGTAACTCCAGTTACGAATTCGGGGGCCGATGTAGTTGCGTACCTTGCATTGGATTCAACTTCTCGTTTTGTGCGCGCGCAGACAGGGTCCTTTCCCACCGCACGGCGTAATAACTTACGAGCTCCCGGGATTAGCAACGTCGATTTCGCCGTCTCGAAGAACATCACTTTTGGCGAGCAGATGAGCCTTCAATTTGGAGCTCAGTTCTTCAACTTGTTAAATCATCCACAGTTCACCGCTGCTAACTTGCTGGCGGTTGATCCTGGTCTCGGGCTCAATTACGGCTTCGTCGCTAGCCCTAGCTTTAACGACATGAAGGGATCAGGCGGAACCGGCGGAGCCCGCCTGATTCAGCTCATCGCGAAGTTTTCCTTTTAGCAGACGCTGGAGAGGTTGGGTAGCATCGTGGGCGAGGTGATTAATGACAGCGTGGTTTTGCGATCTTATCTTTCAACTGATCTTGTGCTTGGCAACGGCAGTTAGTCTGATGGCACAGGACAGTACAAGTCGAATCCCCTCAGAGTCGAAAGCGCCGGATACTAGGAGCATCTCGCCTGCATTAGAGTCGCAGATCCTGGCAAACGAGAGAGCAGTGTGGGATGCCGCCAAAACGAGAGACATGCAACGGTTTGCGGAACTCGTCGCTGACGACGCGCGAATGATTTTCGCATCCGGAGTGATAACGAAACAAGAGTACATGCAGGCAGTGGCGAAGCGGACCATCACTGAATACTCGATAGAAAAGTTTCAGGCATTCTTGCCCAATGGGGAAACCGTAATCACGCTTTACGAGGCAACGGTGGCAGGGACATCGAATGGAAAGGCGTTTCCACCCTCCAGACTTCGCGAAAGTTCTGTCTGGGTTCTGCGCGCGGGTAAATGGGTTGCGGTCTGGAACCAAGAGACGCCAATTCCCTAATTTGGAATGTCTGCCAACATGCTTTTGTGATCAAGCCCAACCGCCAAGATTTACGGAAAATACCCGTTGCACTTTCGTTTTAACGGAGACATCCTCGCCTAACCGGCTGACCCGCCGGGTCCGCTCCTGCAGAGCCCCCTGAGGTAGCCTGGCGGTTGCACAGACTGTTTTAGGGACTGTACCGAACCCACTCCGAAACTCCGTAACTAACAAAAACGCTTCCGATAATCCTTGCAAACCGTTCTTAAGTGCGCGCGAAGCGTCTTCGTTACCGTTGCGTCCAGATCCGTCTTGGCCGACCCAGTCCATCCGTTACGACTTTCGCTTAGGCCGGCTCTTCCAATACGCCAAGGTGATGAGAAATAGAAGAAGTGCAAAAGTGGGAATCGTGTGCTCCATGCCAGGAACCCAGAAGGTGCTTATGGCAATCGCAAGCAAAGCGATGATGCCCGTTACCGCAGGAATGGGATGCAGCGGCAACCGAAGAGGAAGTTTAGAGGCCATCTTTTCGCCGATCTCTTTACGGAAGCGAAGGTGAGTCAGCAGGATGACCGTCCATACGAAAAACATTCCAGCCACGGCGGTGCCGTACAGAATGAGAAACGCATTCCGCGGAGCCAAGACGGCAAGCAAAATCGCGCAGACCATGCCGACTGTGGACAAACCCAGCGCCCTGTGCGGGACGCCGTTTTTACTCAAGCGGCCTGCCCACGCGGGAATGTAGCCATCTCCAGAGAGCGAGAAGAGCATCCGCGTTGACAGATAAAGATTCGTATTAGCGCTTGAGAGTGCTGCAGTAACAACCACGAGGTTCATGAGACCTGCGGCAAACGGGACGCCCACGGTTTCGAACGCGCGCACAAAAGGACTTCCGTTGATCGTCGCACTGCCTGTGCGGTTCCATGGAGTCATGGCCAGCATGACTGCCACAGCCAGCACATAGAAGATAATGAGGCGAAAGACAATGGTCCGCATCGCACGCGGGACACTCGTTTCAGGGTCTTGGGCCTCGCCCGCCGTGACCGCTATGACCTCCACGCCCATATAACTGGTGATCACAAGCGTAAGCGCGAGCCACACGCCTCGCCATCCATGGGGGAGGAAACCGCCGTGTTGCGTTAGGTTGCTAAGTCCCACTGCATGCCATGGTCCGAGGCCCGTAATGAGCAGCACACCCACAATGATGAAGGCAACAATGGCGACCACTTTGATCAGCGCAAACCAGTACTCGAATTCTCCGAAACTGCCGACCTGCAATGCGTTGATCGTGACGAGTCCGATGGAGACCAAAACAACCCACACCCATCCAGGCACGTTGGGATACCAGAAAGAGAAGTAAATTGCGACAGCGGTGACTTCCGCTCCGATGGCGATGATCTGCACCAACGCATAAGTAACCCTCACCGAGAAACCAGCCCAGGCATTCAGGTAGGTTTCGGCATACACCCCGAAAGCCCCTGCCACCGGATGCGCCACGGCCATTTCGGCAAGTGCATACGCCATAATCAATGCGACGACCGCTCCGAAAAGATAAGTGATGATGACGCCAGGACCGGCAAGCTCAATCGTTACGCTGCTACCGAGGAAAAGGCCCACTCCGATCGCACCACCGATCGCGATCATGCTGAGTTGACGTTGGGTCAGACGACGTTGGAGCGAAGCGCTTCGATGAGCCTCGTTCAGGACCGGCGATTCTTCTGTGCGCGTCATGTCTCACCTTGCACCTTGTTGGAGGCCTTTATGAAGCTGTGGAAACAAGCTCCCGCATCGCTTTAGCAAACCGCTCGATTTCGTTCAAGGTGTTGTAGTGGACAAGGGAAGCGCGCACAGCGCCCGTTTCAGCCGCAAGACCCAGCCGCCGCAGCAGACGCGGAGAGTACATGTTCCCGTCTCGAACTCCGATGTTTTTTTCCGACAGAACCGTCGTAACACTCATGGGCGGAATTCCCGCCACGTTGAAGCAGAGCGTAGGTACGCGCGCTCGCATCGAGCCTAGATCGCGTATCCCATAAATGTGCGCCCCCGCCACCGCCGAGAGCGTAGTCAGCATGCACTCACACAGAATCTCTTCATACGTTCGAATCCCTTCCATGGCGACCTTGAGCGCGTCTCGTTTTGTGAGGTGGGATGCGTCCGCTGAAATCTTCCTGCCGACACTCTCGAGATAGGTGATGGCAGCATCCATGCCAGCCACGTTTTCATACACAAACGTTCCTACTTCAATCTTGAAAGGAACCTTGTCGGGAATGAAATCTTCCCGGAACGTAGGGAGTGCGTCGAGAGCAGCCTTCTTGCCCCAAAGAAAGCCCATGTGAGGAGCGAAGATCTTGTAGCCAGAGCAAACCATGTAGTCGCAATCGAGATCCTGCACATCGATGGGACCGTGGGGAGCGTAGTGCACCGCGTCAACAAACAGTTCGGCTCCGGCCGCATGAGCTCGCGCGGCTGCTCCTTTCACGTCCACAACCGATCCCAGAGCATTTGAGGCTAGGGCACAGGCCACCAGGCGAGTTTTCGAATTGAGGAGTGGTTCGAGGTCCTCGACGTTAAGAGTGCCGTCTTCGCGCATATGCCACCAGCGAATTCGGGCGCCAGATCGCTCCAAGGCTAGCCAGGTAGCGACATTGGCTTCATGATCGAGATCGCTGACCACGATTTCGTTCCTCGTACTGAGGCTTTCGGCGAGCGCCAGACTTACGATCCGGATGAACGACGTCGCATTCATACCGAATGCGATCTCATTCGGTTCGCAGGCGTTGACGAAGAGCGCCACGTTTTCCCGGGCACGCTGAATGGCTGCGTCGACCTCGATGCTCCTACGATAGCGTCCGCCACGCTGCACGTTGCGCGAAATCAGATGGTCTCGCACAGCATCAAGCACAACCTGGGGTACTTGCGCGCCTGCACCGTTGTCGAAGAAGACGAACTCTTCGCCGTCATTAAGCGCGGGAAACTGCTCACGTATCCACTCTGTCGGAAAATCGGGCATAGGACTATGGCTGGAGTTCCTTATAAATAACTTCGGCGTTATCGGCGAAGGTCGCTTGGTATTGTGGATACTGTCGAAAATCCTTGTACTTTTCCATCCGGAGTTGGGCTTTCGTTTGCTCGAGATTGGCTCCAGACTTCTTCAGCTTCTCCACTTGGGAATAGAGATCTCGCAAGTAGTCGCGAAAGCGTTCGAGGTCCGCCTTTGTTCCCAGTTCGAAGTGTCCGGGAACCGCGACAACTAGCGGCTTCTTCAGCACTTCCTCAAGAGAGTTGATCCAATTGGACACACTTCCAAGGTCCATCGCGGGGGATGATCGATTCAAAAACAGATCCCCCATGGCCATCGCCTGTTGTTGCGGGAAATAGGCCAGCGCATCGCCCGAGGTATGAGCTCTGCCTGGGCACCAAATTTCCACGGTGTAAGGGTCGAGATGCACGGTGAGCGAATGGGAGAACGTCGTATCCGCGGGTCGAAGTGATGCCAGTGCCGGAGCGGAACGCTTGACGGCGAGTGTCTGGTCACGAGTGTAGTCAGTGCTAATCACCGTTGCCGATGGACCCACTGTGGCGTTGCCACCCTGGTGGTCTGGATGGTAATGCGTGTTGACGACGAAGAGCACCGGCAGGATCGATACGCGTTCAATTGCCCCGAGCAGTTTGATGCCTTCCTTTGCATCGAGGCCGGTATCGACGACCAGAATCCCTTTCTGCCCGACCAAAAAAGTAGCGTTCGCGCTGCCATCGTTGTCCGAGATATAGGCGTAGAGGTCGGTGCCAATCTTGGTCACTGTCGGATCCGCCCACGCAACCGCGGAGAGCCTGAATATGAGTGCAACGACAGCGACTGTGGTCGTGAACAAGTATTTCTGCACGATTCTCATCGCCCTCAGAAGTTCAATTTCACTGCAAACTGAATCAATCGCGGCCCGCCCGATCCGAGTCCGACGTTGTTTTGTGCCGCATCGGGCGTTTGGAAAAGCGTTCCGAAGTTGGGCGCCGCCAGAATATTCGACGGCAGCGCGAAATTTGGATGGTTGGTGACATTGAAGAACTCAGCACGGAACTGTAGGTTGACGTTTTCGTGAAGCTGAAAGTTCTTAAGCAAGGAGAAATCCAGGTTGTGAAAGCCAGGACCTCGCACGATGTTGCGCCCGGCATTACCGAAAGTTAGAGGCGCATTTTGGACAAAACTCGATGGGCTGATCCACTGATCCACTGTGTGGGCGCCAGCATTGGGATCGCCTACGACATCAGGGCGGTCGTTGCCCAAACCTGTGCTGCTGTTGTCTCGGCCGCTCAGGACCGAGAACGGTTGTCCAGTCTGCAGACTCAAAATTGCGCCCACTTGCCAGCCATTTCCCAGCAACTTCGGAAGCGCTCGGGCGGTGGGAAGTTCGTACAGAACGCTCAAACTCAATCGATGTCGGATATCGAAGTCTGAATTGCCACGCTCTGCCTTCAAGTTGTAATTGTCCTGCGGGAAAATCGTAGTGGCGTTGGCGCCCGACCCGAAGAATACCGAGGCGCCGTCGATCGAGTGTGACCACGTGTATGCGCCTAGTAAAGAGAGACCGTGAGAGAAGCGCTTATCCAGTTTCGCTTGCAAACTGTTGTAGTGAGAACTGATAGTGTCCTCGGCTTGAAACAGCTGTGCGTAGCCGAAGAAGGGAGTACGCGCGACATTCGGAATCGCGGCAATGCCGTTGGGAAGAATGAAATTGTCGATGACGAAGTCGGGAATGCCCATGATTTGCAGTCGTGTGCGCACATCTGGAGTCAGTTGATCAACCTGAGCTTGCGTAATGAAGGCTTGGTTCATCTGGCGGAAGCGCGGCAGCTTCGTTCCCGTGGTGCCAACATACGCCAGCTCTAACAGCGTTCGCGCAGGCAACTCCTGCTGAAAAACGATGTTGTAGTGCTGAGCGTAGGGCGTCATTAAGTGCTGCTGTGTGACTGTCAGCACGGGGAAACCGGAAGGCGCAAATGCCTCGGGCCATCCAGGGAATGGGTTAAAGAAATCTGGCAGGACGCACTAGCGTTAATTAGGCCAAATCCGAGCGATTCCAACAAAAGGGGCCAAAGCATTACTGCCCGAGAGCGTCCAGCACGCGCGACAGAGACCTATCGCACACTGCTAGAATTCAGCCCTATGCCAAAAACACTGATCCAAAATGTCGTGCAGCAGCTCGACCGGGAACGAATCCGTTTGCAGACCGAACTTTCTAAAGTTTCAGCAGCTTTGACCGCCTTCGGTCGTGTCTATCTGGATGGAACGAAGTCAGGGAAAGTCCGTGGCAAACGGCACACCATATCTGCAGCCGGGCGCAAGAGAATAGCGGCGGCACAGCGCGCCAGGTGGGCAAAAGTGAAGAAGGGAAGGCGGAAGAAATCATAATTGGTCTTGTCCACCAAACGCGCGATGACTCGCTCGACTCGTCATTGATGTCGTCCACCGCAATGGGCATTTTAAAATGACTAATCTTGAGGCTCTCCGAAACCACAGATTGGAAACGCATTTCGCCCTTGTCGAAGTCGCAGTCACAGGTTCGCGAATGAAAGAATCTGCCTAAAAGGAGGAAGAAAGCCGAAACACGGGGGGAAACGGAAATGAACTTTGCCGACGGAGCGCTCTCGGCGCCTCTTCTTCTCTGCAGAACGCCGCCCGAAGGAACGCAGCGGCTGCAAATATAGTCCCCAACGGCTGCTCATCCCGCCCACTAGGACAAATTCCAGCAACCCTCAGGGACTCGGTGGAACACCTGTTGCATGGCAATTTATCTCATCGACATCCAGCCAAATATTCGAAGGAGTTGATGCAGCCCAGATCCCACATTGCGCTTCATTGACGGTATTCGTCGTAACCGTACTTCCGCCACCGTTAAGTACGATCAAGCCAGCTGTGGAATGAATCAGAACATTCTTCTGCACTAGTGCACCAAATGCTTCTTCGATAACAATGGCTTCGCGAGCTCCGGAAATCCGGTTGGCGGTTACCTTTACTGCGTCTGATTGAATAATTTGTATTCCTTCAATATTTGTCCCAACAACAGTGTTTCCAGAGACGATAGATGTAGAGGCGTGGTTTGAACCCACACGAATACCTATACCGTTTGAAAGGAAAGTCGAACCCACAATCGGTGAAAGAATATTGTTTGAGATGGTTAAAGGACCACTCATGGAGCCGACACCGATTCCAAAAGTGGCATTGACAATGGTATTTGAAACAATTGTTAGGCTTGCTGCGCGGTCGTCAGTGATTCCAAACCACACGTTGCGTATGTTGTTGTTCTGAATCTTTACATTCGCATTCCGACCGACTTGAACGGCCGTACTTGGACATGACCCGTCGACCAGATTCCTGATGACGGAGCCGGTGATGGTACCTGTTGCGGAGTCTCCATAAGCGATCCCGATCCAAGAGCCTGACGCGGGACAACTGGCACCTAAGCCGTCAATTGCGATGCCGTTGATTGTCACCGGCCCGCCGGTCGCAGAGACAAAAACATGCGCGGCGTCGCCAGGGCCGATTGGTGCTAGCCCAGATTCCGGTGTAACGATCACAACGGCAGAGGATGTTGTTGTTGTGACTGCCTTCAATGTCAGCGGACGAGCGATTAAAACTTGTTCTGCGTAAGCTCCGGGGCACACGTAAACAGTACCGCCTGACGGAACTCCATCCACGGCTTGCTGAATAGTTTGATAATGCGTTCCACTCTTGCAACTCCCCACGACGGTCGTGGCGAAGACTTGAGGCAGGCCGAAAACAATGACGACGAAGGCGGACAGCAAGAAGAGCCTTATTTTTGTGAACATTTTTCCTCTCAGAAAGAGAGTTATGGGGAGGAGTGGTTACAATATCACACTGACTGGATTGTCCGATACCTGGAGACTCTCGCTCGAGGGGCACAACGAGTCGCAAGTCAGGGTTTTGATTGGCAACGTGTTACCCGAAGCACAACACGCGAAACGAACGACTCTGAATTGGCACAAACGTTTACGCGAAGCTCTTCGAAAGCGACTAGAAGCCAAGGGTTGGACAGACAGCAAAACAAAACCGTGGATATTTACACGAGACGCAGCAATCAGTCCGGTTGGCGCGCGCTGGACGGAGATGTTGTTGATACCGATTGTTGACTGTCTGGCCGGTAGACGCCGCACAGTGTATTCCATCGTCTGCGATCCGCCGGACTTGTTCGCGCAAGTAAGAATCAACAGCCTGCCAAAGTGTCACCTGCTGGCGCTTAACTTCGGCTGCGCCCTATGATTCGTTTCACTCGAGCGGTGGAGGTTGTTGTTTTGAAAAGGGCGGGAGGTGCTGGTGCCGTCAAGAAAAGGCTTGGAATCGGTTCGAAGAAGAGTATTGGAAATTCGTATAATACGTCAGCGCTACATCCAGTGTGAAACCGACTTAAAAGTGCGACTTCTTCTATAGGAGGTCGTCGAATGGATACGAAAGAAACGTCTACGGCTCCGGCCCCGACGCTATCTCAACAGGTGGATGTTCGCAACTTGCCCCTAAGCGGTGAGTTTCTGGCGGTTGCGTGCAACGGACATGCCAGTGCGTGTCTCAAACTGCTCCTCCGACAGGAACGATTACATCGTGAACTGGCGCGGGAGCGAGCAAAATTAAACGATTGCAACGATCGCAGTAACCTTTCGCGGTTAATGCGCCGGGACAAGGAGGAATTCCCTAACCGCTTTCGCCCACTCGCCGCAGGACATCAAGCTCGAGTGATCGATCTGGAACGGGAGCTAAATTTGGTTACGGAAGCGCTGAGTGCCTCGATGCCGCTAACGGCAAAAGCCCTAACATTGCCACTGCCGCCAAATCCAACTGCGAACTTTGCCAAAGAGCAACACAGACCGCGAGATGCCGAGGTTGCTGCACGCGATACCGTGATTCAGAAGTGTCGCGGCAAAGGCCATCGCGAAATCTGCACATGTATAGACTTTGAGCTGGGTGCACGAGATGGCTTGGCGACAATGGGCTTGCCCGATTCCTGGACGAGGGACTTTGAGGTCACGACTTTCGTTGCGGCCTTTGATGACCCCCGTTGTAGGAATCGAGTCGCATCCTTAATATCCAAATGCCTCGCGCGTTAGCGATTGTTCCACTGCTAACGTCAGCCGAGCTATGATAGCCACCTTCAAGGTGGCTTTTTTTCTAGAGGGGAAGACACCATTTCAAATAGGCTTGCGCGCAAACCCTGAGCGTGGGCCGCTACTTTGACGCTCACCTCCAATCGTCGTTGGTGCCTTCGCGATGGCTAACATCAACAATGAAGGTGGATGTGTGTGCCACCTCTAGGTAGTCTTTTTTTCTTCGAGTGACAGACGTTGCGTCAAGATCTATTACCTAGCTATTACCTTCTTGCCGAAATTCAGGCTTTCTCAGCGATAGTGGCCGTGGGCAAGTGGCGCATCGGACGAGATGTCGAGCGCCATCCTAAATCTTGAAACGTAGGAGGATATATGCTCTTGGAAGACGTTTTGAAATTTATCAGGAATTCGGACGGCGACGTTTGGCGTGTTCTTCTCCAAGAAATGAGCTCGACTCGGAAGAATAGAGATTTGGCAGTAGCGAAACACTTTGCAGTCGGCGATGTCGTCGTTTGCGATTACTCGGAGGTGGACGAGCCGATTACTGGTCGCATCGAAAAAATCGTTCGCGGCCGCTTTACTCTGATTACACAATCGGACGACCCAAAAACTCCTCCGCGGATCGGCGTGCCAGCTAGTCTTTGCAGAAGAGCATAAATAAACGTCGTACGCTAGCTGGCGGTGATTAATCGCGATGGACCACCTCTGAGTGGTCCTCTTTTTTTTATCTGCTTCTTTGTTACCCGACATTACCTTGCCTCGTTCACGAGACCGTGATGGGTTAGAAAGGGAGGCGCACGGAGGCTTCGACAGGTAGATGCCGACACTGTAGAAGTGCGCGGCACACTACGGTGAGCGCCACCAATAATGGGAGGAAAAAATGGAAAATCGTTATTTGTCGGAATTTGAACTCTCGGAAGTTTTCGCAAAGCTGGAACAGGCCGACGTTAACACCCTTCGCAGCGTCCAACGTGAAGTTGCGCGCATACGGCGACAGAGGGAGAGAGAAAGGATCGCGCGACGCAAAACGTTGAAAAGACTCGGCGCGGTTCCCCGGGGCAACATTCATGTATCGAGCTGCGGAGATGCTTCGGAACGGAGGCCGCCAATAAACAATTCTCCTTTGAGGTAAGAAGATGCGGTTGTGGAGTTTTGAACGTCGGTACGTCAACCAGGTGGTTGTGCGAGACCAGAACGGCTTCGAGTGCCTATCGCACGTAACGGATATCGAGAAGGCACTGAGACTTGCTGCGAGCGGCGAGGAGATCAGCGACACCACCACAAATTGCCTGATCGAATCGCGGTGCAGCATGAAGGGCCACCTTTGGGTGGCCTTTCTCTTTACTCTGAGGATCTCGGCCACGCGACGACTGCTCTTAGGAACTTGCAATCGCGGCAATACCAAACTATTACCACGCTCTTACCTTTCCTCTCGCGAAACCCTTCGAAAATTTATAAGGAGCAATGCGGCAACGCCAAGCTGGCCGACACCTCTCTTGTACCGTGATTCTTGACCGCGTCCGAATCCTGTCGTGGGCGCCAAATGGAGGCAGTTGGGCTCCGACAATCAAGGGTTATCGAGTTGTAAGCGACAGGTTTGTGTGCCCGAAAGGCCAGTCCGCAACATACGGCCGTGTTCGCGAATATCAAGCTCTCGATTCGGACGCAAAGATTTCCTTGCAGTACCAGCGAACGCGGGGGTTTCTGCGCCAATGGCGCATCACTCTCGTAGCAGACGACCGATTGGGATTGCAACCCAAAGATATTGCTATCGTGGCAAGACAATGTCGCCATTATCGGATAACGATGATGGAGTTGGCGTTCGATTTTCCGTCCTCTTCTATTGTCGACCTCGATTTCGTCCGAAGGTGTGCACTCTTCGGCAAATCGCGCCCGCGTCGTAAGCATCAGCGGCCCGACGTTGAGTGGTATGGCACTCGAAGGTCGGCGAAGTTCGCACGCTGTTATCCGAAGGCGGCGCTTGGTGTTTTCCGAATCGAGCTGGAATTGCATGGGCAGCTCCTCCGTGCCGTGGGCGTAGACACGGTTGATGACATTCCAGACCTGTCATTCGCACTCATTCCGCAGCACGCGCGCTTCGTTACCATCCGCCGGCGGCCGCTGAAGAGATACCTCTTGGCTCGTTTCGATAAGCGGACTGCTGGTCGTCTTCTTGCTAGTGCCGAGAACAACGGCCGTCTTCACGACTCGCTTCGACAGTTACGAGACGCCCGAGTCCACAACGTCCATCGTTTTCTTTCCAATCGGTGGCCGACCAGTGAACTTCAAAACGCGCTAGCGCGTTGGAGTGCGGGCTGGCGGGAACAGCCTGGAAGCGAGCAATTCATTTCAGTTTGATCAGTTTGAATGGAATTTTGAGGACTCACAAATGCGGAAGATTAGAAAGAAAGAAACGCGAGAGAGCAAAGCGGTACGACGTCTGTTGAATGATCCACTATTTCTATATCGCGCTGGAATGGCAATCGGCGACCTCGGCGTGGTAGGGGAAGAGCGGAATCGTCTAATCATCTTCCTCGCTGGAATTACAAGGCTTTTGGCCGACCCAGTGTCGGTCTTGGTAAAAGGTTCGAGTTCGGCCGGCAAATCAAACCTCGTGAAGAACTCCCTACGCCTTTTCCCTCCTAATTGCGTTATTGAGCGGGCCAGCCTCAGCGCGAAAGCTCCAGCCCACAGTGAGGAATCACTCGCGAACATTATCCTATTCATCCAGGAATATCGCGGCGGCAAAGATGCGCAGCTGCTTATCAGGCTGCTGCAATCGGAGGGTCGGATTGCGCACGAATACACCAGCGTCCTTGGGAGACGTCGTAGTACTGAGATTGCTGAGCAGGTGGGTACTCCCGTGGTCATCACGACGACGACTGATCAAAAGGTTTATCCCGATGACGAAACCAGATTTCTTAGTTGCTATGTGGACACGTCGGTTGCCCAGAACCTTGCGATCGTTAAAGCCCAAGTGTACCGAGGGACGAGGCAAATAAATCCGTCGCTCAAGATTTGGCGGAAGGCGCTTGCACTGATAGGCACGAAGGCCAGCGATTTTCACCAGCCTCCGCAGTGGATGAGCTACGTTGCAGAGCATCTACCACTCGAGCAGGTGCGCGTACGTCGCGATTGGAAGCGCTTTCTGAGTCTGTGCAGTGCTTGCGCCTTGGTTCGCCCGCGAGAGGACAGTCAGCCTATAAACATCACGTTTCCTGACTATTGCGTCGCCTATCGCATTCTCGAACCGGCCTTCGCAGCGACAGCTCACGGAGTTCACCGCAATGAAGCGGCTGTAGTAAGAGCGGTCGAACAGCTCAAGTCCGAATCCAGAAAAGGGGTGACGGTACGCCAAGTCGGCAGGCTCCTTGGCTGGGCCGATCCCGTCGTCTACATGTGGGTTCGGCGAGCAATCAACCATTGCCGACTAGAGTACGAAGAAAAAACACACGAGCGAAACCAGAAATTCTTAGTACTGACTGCGCACGCATCGACGCGATTCCTTCCCCGACCTTCGTGTGTGTTTCGTGATAACGATGAAATCGGCAGCACGGCGTCGTACGTGGACCCGCTGACAGGCGTAACCAAAAGGTTTTCTAGAAAGTAGGTCGACCGCAACTCCTTATTGCGAAGCACTTTTGAAGTAGGTCGTGAATGACCGGACAACAGTGGAGGATGGTGATGTCTATTAATGATGGCAGCAATGAACGACTATTGAAAATCGATGAAGTTTCGCGATTGACTGGCTTAACGATTGGGACATTGAGACATTATTGCAGCTCTAGAAAAATCCCCGTCGTCCGGCTGTCCGCACGTTGCGTGCGGTTTCGCCTCTCAGCTCTTCTCCAGTGGTTTGATGAACTAGAAAGCGAGGGAAAACAGCATGCGGACAAGATCAATGGCACTCGCAGCAAGCGAGGCTTAACCAGCAACTTTGACTAACCATTGGAGCGATCGATGAAGACCAGACTAGTAATTCGCAATCTTCCCCTCGAAATCAAGGAAAGAGATCTCAAGAGGCTCGTCGGTAAATTTGGGATGATTAAGTCGACTTATGTAGCGCGGGATCCAAAGCAATTCGATCTCGCGTTTGCGGAAGTCTTGATGACCCGGGAAGATGAGGCCGAGACAGCAGCCCGTGGTCTTCGCGACCTATTGTGGCACGGCAACTTCCTTGAGACAAAGCTGGCGGAAGAGGATTGGGAATGACAGTGCCGCTGCGTTACTACAAACAGTCGTCAAAAACTCTTTGATACGCGAGTGCGCAACTACTAAAGCTCCTCGATGAACGCCGACTCCTGACGAATGGCTGGACTGCATCGGAGAAGTCGTTTACATCATGACCTCAAAGGAGGCGGGATGAAAACGAGGGTTGCCGTGTACGTCAGAGTAAGTAGTGCAGACCAGAAGACAGGATCACAGGAAAAAGCTCTGCGTGAATATGTGAATCACCGCGGGTGGGTGCTCTACAAGGTTTACAGGGATCATGGAGTGTCCGGATCGGTGGAAACTCGGCCTGCGCTTGATGAACTCATGAGAGAGGCGCGACACCACTCTCGGCCATTCGACGTCGTGGCTTGCTGGAAGTTCGACCGGATTGCACGATCTCTCAAGATGTTGATTTCAGCTCTTGAACTCTTTAAGGCGCTGAAAATTGATTTCGTTTCGGTTACGGAATCGGTGGATACATCGTTGCCTAGCGGCGAATTGGTTTTTCAGATCTTTGGCGCGGTTGCGCAGTTTGAGCGATCGCTAATAGCGGCAAGAGTTAGAGCCGGGCTGATGCATGCGAAGCAACAAGGAAAGATTCTCGGTAGACCAGCTCTCCGGCAACTGACGGTGAATGACGTAGTCCAAATCAGAAAGGATCGCCGGCAGAAAATGACTTTTCGCGCAATCGCGAAGAAACATGGGATTTCTGTGTGGACTGCTCATCATTTGTGCACTTCAGGGATCAAACAACAGATTAGCAAACTGTAGGTTTCTAACGGCTGAAATCAAAAGGAGCGAAGCCAATGTTTACGTGGTGTTTGCAGGCCCGAATTTGGACAGGTTTTCTAACACTAGCTGTTTGAGGACATCGCTGGGTCAGATAGGTGTGTAAACCATGGGTTCCCTCTTCAGAAAGAAGGGAAGCAAGAAGTGGCAGATGGGAGTAAGCGTCGGCGGACGTCAAATTTGTCGTAGCGCCCACACGATGAACAAGGGCGTCGCGAAAAAGCTTCTGGCCAGATGGGAGACACAAATATTTGAGGGGCGTTTTCAGCTGATCAAAACAACTGCCCCAACCTTCGAAGAATGGGCGAACCAGTTTCTTCCGACGGTGCCACACCTCAAGACGCGTTCACGGTACACATCCTCGGTCAACAATATGCAGGCCAGGTTCGGGAAAATGCGTCTTTCACAGATCACTCCAGACCTTATTGAGGATTTCAAGGAAAAACGGTTGGCTGGCGGAGTCAGACCTGCAACTGTCAACAGAGACTTGGCGGTACTCCGCAGGATGCTCCGGCTAGCAGAGCGGAAAAGATTCATTGCTAGGAGTCCGTTTGCCGAAGTCGAGCTTTTGGAAGAGCGAAGCGCACGCCGGAAGCCGCACATTGCTACCTTCGAAGAAGAAGAGCGCATTCTCATGGTTGCCGACCCTCACATTCGAGCGCTGATGGTCTTGCTCCTGGAGACAGGGCTTCGTCCCAACCGTGAAGCTTTGGCGCTGAAATGGGACGATATCGACTTTTCCAACGGTTCCATCAAGGTTCGCGAGTCCAAGACGCAAGCTGGTATCCGGAATGTTCCATTATCGGCGAGGTGCAAGGCTGAACTGCAACGCTGGCGGAAACTAGGCGGCCCTCAAATTTCTCAATACGTCTTCCCCAACATGCGCGATGTCGCACGGCCTTTGAAGGACATCCGCAGGAGTTGGGCGAAAGCATTGAAAGCGGCAAAAATGGAGTACTTTTGGATTTACAACCTACGGCACACGTTCGCCAGTCGACTCAGTGCAGCTGGTGTGTCAGATTTGTTTGTAGCTCAAATGATTGGGCATTCCAGCCCAAGCATCGTCCAAACTTACGCGAAAGCAATCGATGAGTATAAGCGCGAAGCGATATGCAAGTTGGAAGCACTAAGGCCAGCAATCCAGCTTTCAGGCTCGTGTCAACCGACATCCTCTGCCCGGCCAAATTGAGTGTGTCGAGAGTCTACGACCGAAATTGACGAGCTACGGACGTTGGAACTATCACGTTCTTTCACAGGCAGAGACGGTCGGGGCTAGCAGACGATTTTTGAACTTTTCTGTCGGCTGCTGACGTTGCCGCATCGGGGCTGTTTCATCCATTCACAGTACGGCTCAACTGAATGGTTTGTTCTGGCCAAATCCCGAACTTTCCACTTAGCTAAATTCCTGCAACGGATCACTTCCCCCCAAAGGTTTGTGATCTCCTCAAAAAGGTATCGCTGACGTTTTGGAAGGCGCTGCAGGAACTGGTACTTTGACAGGACACTGGCTCCCCCGCGGATGCACACAATTATTAGTGACATCAGCGACTAGATGGGTTTCAAATCCGGGATTCGTGACTGGTAATGGGGCGAGGTAATTTCCGGAGCTTGCATCGTACATTTTTATATCGGTTCTGTCGGTTACCTTAACAGTGACAATCAACAAATTTTTGTCGGCGCTCAGAATCACGTCGTCAGGTGCTGATAGTAGTTGAAGGGCCTGGCCAGTCTGCGTCGGAGGATTGGTTGCCATGTCATACCAGTACAGCGTTCTCCCGCTGACGATGATTGACCTTTCGCAATTCGTGAGAAAGAGTGCCTTACCCACGTTAGGTATTCGCATTGCTCCTAGCGTCGAAGGGCGCCAATAGTACATCGTGTCTCTCGAGACGGCGCGCAGAAACGCAAATTCCGAATTGTTAGGCACATCACATGGATAAATGGCATCGACGGGAGGAATGTCGGCCGCGGAGATAGCTTTACCAGTGTCATCGACGAGTGCGAGAGCATACTTTGGGATTCTGGGCCCTCTCGAATTTACAACCAAAAGTCGGTGGAACCCTGGCCCCGTCTTAGCCTTTGGTTGAACTTGTGTCGCTAAGAGGAAAAGCCTCGGGCCTGTAATCGCAATAAATATTAATGCCAAAAGCACCATGGCCAGCCATTTTCCTCGCTTCATAAGTTGTCACTGACTCGCTTTCCCGGAAAGATCCCGCCCTTGGACATTGAGCTGCCGGGGCTGTGACCAGCCGTCAAAGTGTGCTGTGATTGTAACCTGGCCGGGTGACAGAGCGGTGACCAGACCAGATGTCGATACAATCGCCAACAGATCATTGGACGAGGTCCAGATCGCAATCGCGCTAACGTCTCTCGCATCGGCTTGACGATACGCGGCAACCGCAAACAGCCGTTTAGAGTCCTCAGCTGACAAGGAGTACAGCGGAGGAGCAATGAGTAGGGCGTGCATAGATCTCCCTTCAACCCCCTCAGGTGGTGCCGGCATTTCATCTATCGCGACTTGGTGAATGTGCTTAATTTGGATGCTTTCAAGAGCGTGGAGCAGATTCTGGGCAATCGTAAGGTCATAAACGTAATCTATAAGCTTTCCGAACTTCTCGCGCTCCAGAAGCTCAGCAGTGATTTGATCACCAATTGGCATCCCCTTTAGCTCTCCGGTAACAGCCAATTTATCGCTGGCCGCGCGCGCTAATACATATTCAAGCTGAGTCGCGTCACGGGCTGCTGCCAACCACCGCACAATGGTCCTGAGCGACGCCAAATTCATCGCGAAGGGGGCTACCTCACTCTTCATAGAAACATTCGTCGCAGGAGATCCCTCCGGGTTGAATGCGGCTAATAACATCGTGACGATGTGGGACATTCGCGCGGGCGTCCCCGCTCTGTTTGGTCCGGCGGACGTACTTGTCGCTAGGGTCCTGGTTTCGCTTTCCTTCATGGACTCTACGTATGCTCCGACATCAATCGCAGATGGAATAGATTCCACCATAGGAATGAGCTTTTGTTCTGGCAGGCCAGTCAAATCTGCCAAATTAGTACGCAATTCAGCAGTCGCACCCTCAGCATCTACTAATTTCATGCGTACACGCGCTTCTCTTAATCGTGCGAGATTAAGGGTCGTAGAATTGTCTATGCCAGCCTTGACTCGCTCGGTTTCAACGTCAATGAGACGAAGTGCGGTTCGATGCTGGTGGCGCACAACTGGAACCTCTAACTCCAACCTTGTAAGATCAAGATACGTCAGCGCAGTTTCTAGCAATGCCAACCATTCATTTGTCTGCTCACCTCCGACTGAACAGCCTGAGGCTTGAGGGCTCGTACTTTGTTCCAATGAGTTCGCGAAGCGGGGGCCATCGCTGAGCTCACCGAAGGACAATAAATCATTGCTTGATGAAGCGTGTCGGGCGATGCGTTCGTACAATCCCCGCAGTCGGTTGTATTGCTGGCAAGTGGTATGAGCTTGAGATCCAGCGGATTGGCGTACGTCGTTGCGGGCTGCCGCGGACCGCATTGCACTGTCAAATGGAAGTTGCGCTGAAACGGCCGTGGGAAAGAAAATTGTTGCGTAGATCAACGATGTTAGTAACGTCGCATGAGGGCGAATCGTGCTCAATCATTGCCTCGTCAGGGTCCAGGTTGCTGATGATTCTTTGCCGGAAGCATGCCCAGTCAAATTGCGACCGTTAGTGTTAACCACGCCCGACCACTTGTCCCCATCGAGCGGATCGATGGGATCTGCACCCGTACCACTTATATGCAAGCCATCGGCACTTAATGTGCCCTCAAAATGGACTGCTCCTTCGCCAGCATCGTAATTAAGAGTAATTTTTCGGCCATTCACCGACCCTGCCTCCGTGCGCGTTTCGGCGGGGTCGCCATCGCCCACCCAGACAACCGTCACTCTGATGGTCGTCGCAGTTTTCAGTATCGCAGCGGTTACGTTGAACGTGCGAACCCGGTCCGGAGGGTCATTGATCGTAACCGTTCCGGCCCACGATCCAGTAAAAGAGTCTCCAACTTCCACCTTCGCCTTCCCTTCTTTTTCCGAGGCCTTCTCAACCACAGTAACCGTTGCTGTGCCAGGCGCGACTCCAGTAACAAGTCCACGATCATTGACCGTGACCGCGGAATCCCTAGTGGACCATGTCAAACTTGATGCAGGTACCGAAACAGGATTGTTGTTTGAATCGAAGGGAAATGCTTCTAACGTCACTGTTTCTCCGACTTTTATTGAAGATTCAATTGGACGGACATCGATGTGATCGATACATTTTGGAATGTCGATCCGAAAATCACCAACGGGCGGCGCAATTTGAGAGGTAGCAAAAGCTGTTATCGGTGGGAGCGTATTGACGCTCGCCCTCGGCTGAAGAATGAAGCTATCGACCGCTCTCTCAGCAGCCGGCATGAAAGCCCTACAAAACGCGTCGATAACTCCCGAGACGTCGCCCAGTTTCTCTGCGGCCCCCAATGCTAAGCACGCTAGAGTTGCATCCCTAACAATACTCGGACATTGGACGGCTATCTCTATGCCCGCAATAGGATTACCTAATAGTGCAACGGCAGAGGCTATGGCATCGCAGATTATTGTGAAGTAACCTTTTAGATTACAGACTGCATGGATTACCGTGCTGGTCTTTCCTAAGACTGACTTGCAAGTGTTGACGGCTTGTTCGCCAGAATTTGGATCGGGAACAGGAATGCAAGCGGCATACACGCCCGGTGAACCCGATGGTGGGGCCGGAAGATCGAACGATGAACCGAGCGGCGGATCCAGGTTCATCAGAACACGAGCGTCACTACCTGGGGGCCCGCACTGGGTGACTGTTATCTTGCTTGTCGCATTGCTGCTGCTCGCCGGATTGCACCCCGTGGCAATCGCCGCGACTGCCGGCCTTTTCCGAGTCGCCGAACTCATTGCTGGGACGTCGACCGCGGTCTTGACGTGGAGGGTACCGTCAGGCGCAACCCCTTCAATCAAGATGTGAGTATCAGTGGCCCATGTCAAGTGCACAATACTTCCATTCGGCGCAATAATCCTGGTCGGACGCTGACGCGCATCCAACTCAAAGAACGTCGCCTGAGCACCGTTCTTGACCTGGATCGAGGTGAGAGCCACTACGCCGCCCGAATCGTCCTTTTGTGCATAAAAATCGATAACATTTCCTGTTTGATCGCGAGCTCGCAGCGCTAATGGGTCGTTTTTGTTCCCGTAGGAAGTGAATGTGAAGCCGTCAATTGATCCGGTTGGGGGTATCGAAACAAATCGATTGACTGTAAAACCTCGGGTGCCCGTTCCGCTAATATACGTGCCTTGCACGGTCAGAAGATGCTTGCTTCCAGGCACCAGTCCGACATTCGGAAAGGTCAATCCAATTTCAGTCGCCTCCTTTGCCGCTATGTCGCCCAAGTCGAGGGGCAGCCGTGTCGTGGTTGTTGCAGCACCTTGTAGAGTTCCGGATGTAACTCTGACATTCGCGGCAGCGGAGCCTCCGGTATTAACTAGAGGCAAAGACACAACCACGTGGGTGGTTTCGTTGAGTAGCGCAGGAGATTCAGTAGAGAATTGTGCAGCTTGAGCTTGCGCCCAGCCGGGACTGAACACAACTAGGAGGAATGTGCCCGATAGGATGCGACTCCAAAACGACATCTCGCCCCTCCTCAGACTTCACCGTGTCATGCAATATTCATCGATCTCTGAGCCACAACTGCGAAGATAGATATGAGGCCCAAGATCATGTAGGTCACGGTTTCTGGCTCGGGGACAGCAGCAACTCTCAGATTAATAGTCACCGGAACACTCAGGTGATCATTTACATCCTGAAGCGTCACAATTGCCGAATAACTTCCTCGGGGGGTACCAGGTGCCAACGTCGCGCTAAACAACAGTGCAAGGGAAGTAGTAGTGCCACTGGGAATCGGGAAGTTGTCAAGTCCCAGCAGTTGAGCGAAAGAGAGCGCCGCGGGATCGTAATCGCTGAAGTTTAAAAAGAAGTCGCTTGCTGTGAGATCAATACTTGTTCCGTTAGTAATCGTTCCCGCGAATTGCACTGTTTGCCCGGCAGTAACTGCCTGAGAGGGATCGATGATCGTGAAGCTAATCGAGTCGGCAAACGATCTCATCGGTGCAACGATGAAACAGAATGCAATGAGTAGAAGTGTAGTGTTCCATCTAACTCTCATGTTGCCTCTTCGGCTGATCCCGTGCTGGCGGCAGTACAGTACCTTTGTTGGACCCGACATGTCAAGAAAGTTCTAAATGTAAAATCACTTTTTTAGATGACGGTGGTTAGTAATGAACTAGGTAGAGTGCTGGTCGGCTTCACCATAACCTTTGGATATGAATTGACGAATGGAGTTGTGTCAGTTTTCGTGTTTGGGAGAAACAAACTGGGGGACCCTCGGTCAATATTCAAGTTACGTAGCCCGAACTACGAAGGTGCCAATTGGGGACGGCTACCGATTGATCCGTCGCATCACCGCCTCGATCTGCGCACCGCTCAGTTCCCAGTCATTTCCCAGCGTCGCTCGAGACTTTCTCCTGAGTCTGCACCCTTGAAATCGGACCATTGCGGTTGTTGCGAATCAATTAAAGCCAGAACCGGCACTTAGCGGACGGATGCGATAAAACCCAAAATGGTCATCGTCACACGTCACTCTTGCATGACCATCCCAAGATGGCTTCGATCTGGCGCCGATAGTGGGTGTCGATCTGTCGAGGCGTCATCTCAATGTATTGCTTTGCTCGCTCTCGAATCGAGCCATCAAGTGTACGAAGGTATTCGATCACCTCATCGACTGACGGCGATCTGTCCTGTTCTCGAAATCGTGGCCGAAGAGCCGTCCAAATCGCTGCGTCCAAACCCTGGGCCCGGGTCCATTCGGGCAAGTCCGGAATGTGAACGGGCGCACCATCTCCAAGTTGCCATGAACCTATCCGTGCCTGCCACTCTGCCGATTGAATATTCTCGCGATCGCGGAGTGATTCTCTAGCAGCTAAAAGATCGATCGGAAGCAGGTGCGCCCACAACAGCCTTCGCGGGGTCGCTTCAGGATCAATGACCAATGTCATGCGACCATCAGAGGACTGCCGAGTGAACTCAACGGGGGCGAAAGGACCGTTCTTGCACCACTCACCCTGAATAGGAAGGGTACGAGGGTCCCAAATTAACGATCCCCATCCCAGGCAGGCGATCTTCAGGTTTGCGATTGGTTGACCACTCATGCTTTTCCGCTGAGCCTGTCCATTTTTTCCTTGAATCTCTGCCGTAATTCTTTTTTGGCTGGGTCACGCAACTCTTGCAGGTACGATTCAAATTCCTCTTGGAGTGCAGCATAGAAAAGACTGCGGTTCAAGGCATAACCGTCGTCTTCCTGCGCAACAATCTTGCCTCCTGGAGCTTCCCGCCAGATAACCCACTTTCTTGTTTCGGCGTTGTGAAGAATTCCATTCCTTATGCCCCACGTGAAACTCTGGGCGACCTCGTCACTAAAGGCGCCGCCGAACGCTGGACGACGGAGAAACTTTTTGAACCGCTGATTTGTACCGGCTGGGGGCTGGATACAAGGGCCGGAAGGAAAGGTGCATGAGCCCGCTAGGATTGCCCGAGCGGGCGGATCCTCAAGGAAATCCTCAAGTGCCTCGATTAGCAAGCAACAAAGCGCGATGATCGCGAAGCCAGGAATGCACTCATCGCCGCGTGTCGAGTCTGAGGGCGACAAGTCGGGTTTTGTGTCTGATACGAACAACACATCAATGCTGCTGAAGAATCGCTCTCTCATCCGCCTCTCGAACACGCCAATTGCTTGCGTCCATGCGTTTTCATCGGTGCCGTCAAGTTTTTGTGAAAGTTTTTCCCACATCGTCTTGGAGAATCCAAAGCACAAATCAGCATCCATGTTGGCACCTCATCGCTGTACGTATGGCCAGAACAGCGGGATCGTATCGCCATTGCAATCTCGCCGCATATTCCGGTTCGCGCTGGCATGGCCCACCCGGTCGAAGATGTGGTTGTCTGACGGACCAATAGACTCTTGAGTCAGGTGCGAAGCGTGCCGACGAATAAAGGGCCGTCGGTTTAAAAGCTTTCGGTACACCAACCGCGCGGCAACTCACTGCGAGTGTACTGTCACTATTCTCCGATCATCGGGAATGTATGAGTGTCGCGGTTTTTAACTTTCTCTGTTACAAAAAACGCCAGAATCGCACGTATCGACCTGTGAGAGGCAAACCATCGAAACCTCTCGCGAGAGATAAAGATACCTACCACGCAGATCACGAGTGCAAACGTAAGCTCCAGTCGCGTTATTACTATCAAACTACTGTGAGAGGATACGACAGCACCGAGGATGAGAATTCGCAACGCGAGAGTCACAGTCAAGATTGCAAGAGCAATCGTCATTGTTCTATAGAAACCGCTCCGATACTAGTAGATTTCAGGATCACCGATCTCGCCGGTCTGTACTAGGCTTTCATCACAAAAACTGAATAACAATCTGCTAGTTACTACGTCGGGTTCTAAATGGAGAACACTTGCAACTCTCTTCTTCGCGTTCGCTAACACTGTGGGCGGCATATGCCTTGCCCAATTTCTTTCCTCGAGCACGTCGAACTCCGGACGTCCAAGAATTCGGCCGAAAGCATGCGCCAAATGGCCAAGGAAATAAGCGATGACAGCTCCAGGAGCCCACAGCTCAGCATCCGGATATTCGATTGGAACCACTGACTTTGGGAAATAGAGTGTCCAAAAAAGCAAACCCATACCCGCCAATACGATGGTTCCGGGCAGGAAATAGCCAAAGATTTCGTACAACGTTATCTGAATATTCTTTCCCAGCACGATTTACAGCCCTTAGGATTCTGCAGCGATATCAGTTGCCGAATTTACGGCGGTCTCCTCCTCTTCTTCGTCGGCGATCGGCGTGACAATATTTGCGAGCTCCGTTTTCATTCTCTCCTGCTCTGATTCAGGAAGGTCACAACCGTGCAAAACTGTTAACGCCTCAAAATATTTTTTTGTCACGCTCTGGGAGATTTTTGCTTTCTTGCTTGGTTTTACAGCTGACACATCTATGCCGTGCTCTTTGCAATGCCGATCCAGATCACGCAGATAGAGGGCCTTCAAGACATCGACGCGACAAGCCGCTACATCACTATCCACCAAGCCTTGCAATTTGCCATCCTGGGACTTCCAAAGCTCCAGCAAGATGTATCGAAACTTTGTCCACTCCTCCGGCTTGAGCTCTCGTTGGATCACAATCTTACGGAGAGTGTATTCACTGTCAGTGATCTTCATGGATTCACTGCCGAACGAGCCTGAAACGCTACCTGCCAGCGTCAACAAAACACGCTTAACGCCAGCTTCAGTAGACGGCTTGAAGAAAGCGTTAAGTGACGCTATGTATTCTTCGAACAATTGCTGTTCATGGCTGCTGCCTGATAACCGAGCGGGATCGCCGTTATATTTCTCGATCGTCGTGAAGAACGTCAAGAACAAAGCAGTCTGGAACGCTTGAGTAGTGAAAATAGTCCTATAGAGGACGTTTACTGCAGCAACAATCGCGGGTACAAGCTTCGATGGACTAATCGAGCTAAACAGCTTGTTCGTTCTAGCTTCACCAAACTGTCGCTGTTGCTGCTCCAACCTACTCTTGGTTGCTTTGAATTCCTTAAGCAATGACTCTAGTTCCGCTGGATATTTCCCGGTCGCATAGCGTTCGGAAAGATCACTATCAAGCTGCTCAACGTAGGTCTCGAATACACGTAAATGTCCCTGCCCCTCGAACAACATTGAATGACACTGCATGTCATGCGCGTTCATCCTCAACTCTACTTCGAGGTCTAGTGCAGCTTTCGCCATCGATTCGTACGGAGCAAATTGTTGTAGTCCAGATAGAATAAGTCCCTGATAGCGTTTGGCAAAAGACGCGGCTAGGAGACTAAGCGCCTCTGAAGTAAAAGCGTGGCGAGTTGTGTTCTTCGCCACTTCTTCACCCAAAATGTTATTTCCATCCAGGCGACGATACAGATCATTCAGGTTCTTAATGTTTCCGAACTTTTGAGGTGGTAAGTTCAATCCGCCGGGAGTCGATGTCAGAAACAGCGCCCGCTCCAGCAAGAAATGCAAATGCATTACGCCCGAGAACGCTGCGGTGGATGACAGCGTCGTCTTGTCTTCCTCCGCATCCAATTCAAAATTCCATAGCCTCAAAGCTGAAGGCTCGGTAGGATCTTGCTGTTTGACGGACTCCAAGACGTGCCGTTCAAAGTGGGCGATGAGATCATAGTCATCCAGGAGTATGTTCCGTGAAGTGGTGACTGGACGCGCGTTCTTGTTAAGCGCGAGGAAAATTGAGCGGCTAGCCTTTGTGACCGTCATCGAAGTTGCACCGGGGATGGACAAGCTTGGGAAGGTGCAAACCACGATTGGTAACGAGATTTCCTTAAGGTTGAACCCTTCTAGGCTCTTCTTTGACCAACGCTTGTAATAATTCTCGTAGCGCGCGCCCTGGCCTTCCCAGCCCTTAATATTTCGATAGAGAGCAAGCAATGCCATTGCTCGGTGCTGGCCGTCTACGATTACTAGTCGACACTTATTGGTATTCACCCGTAACTTGGCGTTATCGAACTCCTTGAGCTTGCCATTCACTTCGAGCTGCTCAAACTCAAAAGTCTCATCTCCTACACTCCCGGACCTCATTCGTACACTGGTGTAGCCCTTATCTGCGACCTCTTGGGTCTCAATCTTCGGATAGTGCTGTAACAACTGGTTTTCTGGACCCACTGGCAGTACTACTGTGACGATCGGCGGGAAGAACTTTACAGAATCGCCTGATTGCAGCGTGATGAGATAGGGAATAAGGGAGTTTGAAACGCGTGCATCATCGATGTCTCGCTGCATCAGGTCGTCGAACCCGAGATCCTTGGGCTCGAAGACCTCCCTGACGGGCGCTAGGCTCTCAAAAAACCGTTGCTGGTGGGTGTCCTCCAGTGAGAACGTGAGATGCGTTTGAATGTAGCGTACCGGTATCGAACCTGCTCCGCCTCCGCTCGGTTTCACAGAGAACTGCCCAACGGCCCCTTTTATATCCAGATTTAGCGATGATGGCGTTTCGACGATGATATCGTTCATGGCGTTTCAGTTCCTTCCACACAGAGGAAAGTTGATTCGATTCAGCACATTTTCTAGATCGTAACGCAAGTGTTCGTCGACCTCCAACGGCATTGTGCAGACCAGCAAATTGGAAGTATTGAACTGGCGAATGCTCGCAACTTCCCTAGCGAAGGAATGGTCTCGCGTTTCTTCCTCGTCCGAAGGCCCTTCCGAACCGCTCGACTCCGCAATCTCTAACGCTGCAGCGTTTGCAAATTTCTCAATGAGGAATTTATGGCGAAGAAGTCGTCCTCTCAAGACTTTCGCCACCCCGATATAGATGGGGCTCGCAAACAGCGGAACGGACCTGACTAGCAGCGACTTTAGCTTCGAGAGCCTCGACGGATCTTCGACTAGCCTTCCAATCAAGCTGGCAGATACCTGAAAATGGTTCTTGATATCTCCTCGGTAAGAAGGTTTCATCGGGCCTTCGACCGTTACCGAATAAGGCGTCTCCAGATACGGCCTGAACAACCTCTGCTCCAAAAACTCCTGAATCAATGTCATTTTCTGCTCAGGGGTAGAAGCGTTATGTAGCTGCTCTCGGCAACCATCGATGTCGCGGTCGGCAAGTTCAAGTCGGTAGTACCAAGAATATACGCCAGCCATTTCTGGAGTTTGGTTTAGCTCATGAAAGTGAAAATGTTGGAGGTTGCTCAGGGAAAGTACCTCTCAAAGAAAAGACTAGATCTCGCAAATTAAACAGGGTTGGCTGTCATCTTCATCGTCAAGAGCGGCAGCCATTATTTGATATAGACGCTGACCAGACGCTGGTCCTGAATTCGCCTTTAATGAATCTTGATGCTTGCGTTTTATCTCAGCGAGACGCGTCGGATTCTCTAGCTCTGCTAAGCTTTCGCGCTGGTTCCACGTATATCGAACTCCTGTCGATTCGTCGATTTTCTCGTATTGCTTTGCCTTTTCAAAGAGGTCGGGGTGTCGCTCCTTTAGTCCGACCCACTCCGCACGTCTTTGAAAGAAGCAGAAATAGCACCCCGAGCGAGAACGCCATTCGTAATACTTCGGCAGTCCAAGGCCGGCCTCTTCCAGGATGCGATACACGTCCGCCTCTGTAATACCAGCCTCCTTAAACGGAAACACCGCCCGAATATTCGGCTTTGTTGAGATATAACCATCCCGATTTTCGTCAGCCCTGATTCCAATGTAGCTCGTCACTGGGTCAGTGCCCACATAGTCCTCGAATGGCCTTAACTTGAGTTGCTTTGTGCACCATCTCATTCGTGAAGACGGCAAGTAGTTTCCGTACAACTCCAGCCAATGATCGAACCCGCGCGTCGCGTTTAGGCGAGCAATTCTTTTCCCCAGATATGCTTCAACGCGGTCCAGATACTCGTAGGTCTCCGGCAGTTCCTTTTGCGTATCGCAGAAGACGTATTCCATGTCTGGCACTCGATCCTTCATAAAACATGCCAATGCTGTACTATCTTTGCCGCCTGACAGTCCCAGCACATGACGCATAATATGACTCATCTGGCTCCTTTCAACGTGCGAGTGCTAACTTAGTAACCTTGTCTTCCTGAAGCTCGGAAAGTAAGCCCTTCGATACCATCGCCAGTGCCGCAATTGACAACTTTGGATTGTTCGAAAGTCCTAACTCTTCCAACCGAGATTCGATTTCGAGCACTACTTGTGCGAGTTTTGGCGAGTCCCCGGGCGCCACGGAAACTACGGCTTCGACTTCCTTAGAATGGAGGTCGGTTATTCCGATCCGGAACACCTCTCCGGGCGACTGGGCCATCTGCCCCCTTGATACCTCAAACGCGATGGCCTCTCGATGACAGAAATTTCGGCTTACCTCAGTGAGAGCAACATCGAATTTTGCAATATCACCCTCAGTCCACGTTCGTGGAGGCTTGCCAGCAAGAAGGGTGCCGATAGCCTCTATCCATAAGACATCACTCAGGTCATCATTTGACAAATGCAATATGAAGGCTTTTAGCTTTGAATCGACCGCGTAATCCAAAACCACTTGAGCTCGAAATCGCAGTATCTCCCTTCCGTTTGGGCCGTCTATTGCAAGAGTTCCAAACAACTGTTGCTGCAACTTGGAAAGTAGATCGTCGTAACAGCGCTGAAGCTCCGCAAGGGCATTCTTGAGACGCTTAAAGAACAGTGGAATCGCCTGGAGATCCTTACTGTTGGAAGTGAACGGCGGCACAGAGCAAGCGTTCGGGAGCTCTTCAAAGAGCAAGATATCAGGATCTTTTGAAGCGAAAAGTGCGCTCCTCACCTTCAGGGTCTGTGCCGACAAAGACGTCGCTTTCTTTGCATAGTCAGGCAAGCGGTTAAAGAATCGATAGAGAGGTCGTATCACTGAGACTAGGCGCTCCTCACGTAGGGGGAGGTCAGGCCCCGGGAGTAGAGCAGCAAACCGAGAGAAAACCTGCTTCCTCACACCCTCTACTCTGAAAGATCGGACTTCAAACCTCTCAGCTGAACGCAACAGTCGCTCAAAGAGTTCGATCGTTACCTCAGGCACAAAGGCAGAATTTTCATAAAGGGCAATTTCAGTATCGTGTGCAAGAACTGCTGCGCAGAATAGAACGGGCAAGAGGCCGAGCTTTAGTCCATAAGGCGGCCGTTGGAGAGAGCCAAAAAGTTCGGAAACAGGCCGACGCTTTAGCTCGCTATCGGCAAAAAATTGCTCTATATGATCCCAAGCTGGCAATATATGCGCCTTTTGAGGCCGATTGAAACACCATCCCGTCTCATCTTGCTGATGAAGTCCCGTTGACAACAGCATCGACACATAGATACTGAACTCAGGGGGCGTCCCTGTGATTCCCAGATCAGGCTGGTCACTTGCCGAAATCATTCGCTCAATTAGGTTTCGTCGCGCGGCTGCGGCAGCCGAGGAAAGATAACGCCGGTTCACTAGTTCATTCTTTACAAAGGGAGTGGATGGAAATACATCGTCGCAGATATCGGACAAAATCCTCGCTAAGGCCTTCTGCGAATTCAAAGATTTCGCGAGTCCGCAGTGATACCAGAGGGTGCGTTGATCCGGCCTGAACGCAAACAATCTGTGGACATCAGATTCGAGATTCTCTTCCAGAATGCGGGCTCTTGCCTGAATCTCGCGTCGCGCGACGCCGTCGCCATGAAGCTCGGGCGTATTTGTTTGTACCCATTTCAGCAGTTCTAGTTGCCTGAAGCTTGCCCGCAAAAGCTCTGTTTCCTCTGGAACTGCTATCAAGACATCCCTGCGAGTTCTAACGAGTGCGCTAGTGGCCTGTCGAATAATCTCCTCTCGATCGGCCTTATCCGCGGGCACGGCGTACAGAAGTAGACCATCTGCCTCTGGATCAGGCTCGATGTTTCTTGCAAAGCTTGTCGCATCGACCAAGCGTGGCTTGAAATATCGTAATGTACCTGTCTTGAGGAAGTGCTTCTTCGCGACCAGAGGCCGAGGCGCCCAAACAGCGGCTAGTCTTGCCAAGATGGTATTAGCATCGGGGGACACCCGCAAGGATGCCTCGTGCAACCTCTCATCGACGTCTATGTCACTGCCTTGCCATAGGGCGAATGATTGGCTGTGTTTCCTGTAAACGATGGTTGAAGCTCTTACTAATGCATCGCAAGTGCGTACAGTAGATGACTTTGATTCATTAAGGGCGAGCGCCAGGACATTCGGAGAAGACCTCAGTTCCCCATACACCCCAACAACGGCTAGCAAGCCTATCGTCTTGATCAAACGAATTTGTTCGGGCGTAGCGTGCATTGTCTTGTCCAACGCATTTTGGATTTCCGCCCATCTAGTTCCGCCTTCCCCAGCCGCGAGACCGTTGCCAAGTGCGTCTGCCATGTAGTCGTAAAGGTCAGACAATAGGAAGAGTGGCGAAGACCGCCTCCCCCCCTCCGCTTCCAGAAAGGTTGTGAATCCATGAGGTTCTCTTGAGGTGAGAAACGAAAAGAGTGATCGCTGGTTTTGCCCGAACTTTCTACACAAGCGCGCTAGAGTGAGCACCGTCACGGGATGCAAAGGTGAACAGTTGCGCATGAGTGCGACAAACTCACGTCGCGACATCCCCGGAGGCATAAGCTGCAGGTCCGCTGCAGTCTCGGCATTCTGGAGTGCTGCCCGATTCAGATTTGGGATGGCCCGACTGTCGTTATGCGTGATGGCATGGGAGATCAGTTTGACTAGTTCCTCTGCCGAGTCTTGAAAGGCCACATCCTCGAACCGACCTTGGATCTTTGACCACTCCGCGCGCACTGTGGGCCGCAACCCGGAAGCGTAAGCTTCAAATGCCTGATGCAATACTGTCACCAGAATTATGCCGTTGCGGGGATCGGCGGCTGCTTCTGCAAGTTGCTGCAGAACGAAAATGTCTCCTTGTTCGGGGCGTCTCGCTCCGTACTCGAGAAATTTGCCTAGCTCATCGACTACAAGGAGAATACCGGCGGCTTTTCCGGAACGTTGCAGATAGACCGAGGCCTCAACCACAGCGTCCACGAGCCTTGAGGTCTTCACCGAACGTGAAGATGCGGCCATCTGATGGAGAAGCTTCACAACCTGGGGCGCTACCTTGGTTTTACCTCCCAAGAATTGCCTCAGTTGCCTTGACACGCCAGTCAGGATCGAAGGAGCCAGTGGTTCCGCGACACCAGACACAAGCACAGGACAGTACCCAGTAGCCGGTATGCGCGACCTGCGCCGCTTATCGAACAGTTCTTCGAAAGTGTCCGGCTTTTGTGCTTTCAAAAGGTTTCTAGCCAAGATCGAAGCCTGGGATTGGGAGGGACTCAGAGCGGCCGCTAGATAGAGTGCAAATGCAGACTTGCCGCTTCCGTATGCCCCACTGATTGACCATGCGCGGTTTGCTTCTGGCCTGGAAATCGACGAGGCAATCCGGGTTAACAGACTAGCCGCGGCCGAGGTGAGCACGTACCCATCGATGGAGTTGGGATTGGCAAAATCGCGCTCAAGCTGGATCGATCTCGTAAAGCGCGGAGCAACAGATATTGCATTCTTTAGACTCACATTACGCTCCAAGTAGTGCACTGATGGAGTGCGCGTCGTCGTAGTAGTCTGCTAGTACGGCGAGTTGATCCACGGCGGTCCTGCGGTAGATCTGCTTGAGCCCCGCCGTTTCCCCGTATACCAGCTTCCCCTTCGTCATTAGCTCAAGTCTTTCGAGTAAGACTGTTAGGCTGTCCTCGTCCAGTCTAAAAATCATCCCCGGGGATCCAAATCCGTAAGCTACTTCGCTGAAGGCCAAGGTCTCCCGTTGTTTGGAGTGCGTCTGCCAGAAGTCGAGAAGGGCAAACAAAAAAATGGAGTCAGGCAGAGATGACTTCGGTCCCCTCTGAAATTTGAACGTTTCTGACTCTGCATCACCTCTGATGATACCGAGCTCGACCAGCGGCGAATCGAGACTGTCCTCAAGAACGGTTTGCTTAACCCTTCGCGACGAGGTGTACGTCCGCACAAAGCAGTCCACGTCACGTCGTAGCGTATCGCTGCTCGGAGGATCTAGATTGCGACGATTCAACTCATCATTGAGAAATGTAACGAGGTCGTTGCGAGTTAATTGGAGTGATGAATAACCATTGAATGCCCAGCACCACGTTGTAGCGCGGCGCTCACTATTGGCAATCTTCCAATGTAACAACCAAAGGGACGCAGGGTCTTCCAAGAAAGGATCGAGACCTTCATCGGCGAACAGCACGCGGCCAAAGTCCGAGACCTTGAGCTCTACGCCTCTCGTCTTGGGAACCTCCTCAAGAACCCCAGATGACAGCCCCCAAAAGCGAATCGATCGAACCATATTCTTTCCTACTCCAAGTTCGACCATTGCAGTTGCTGAACCAAAAATCGAAGCATTCGTGCCGACCGCTTCAACAGCTTTCTTTAACCACGGATACCTCAGGACGAATGTCTCGTGCCCGCCGAAAGCAACTTGTTGAGGAACCGCACCGACCGACGCCAGTTTTTTCATAGCTGCACGCCCAATGGCAATTCAAGCTGCCCACCGTTCAATTCTTCGACGAGGCGATCTACGGCGAAGCGAAGAAGTTCAGCTTTTGTGACCCGTCGCAGCCGCGAAATATCGTTCAATTGGCGCGTCTGCTCTTGGCTGAAATAAACCGTAAAAGGAGTGCCGGTCCTTACTTTTTCTTTTTGCCGGTGACGTTTGCTAGCCATGTCGTCCCTACCTCGGGCAGGTGTTATTACACTACTTTACACTTCATTACCTAAAGTTCAATGGCATTTTTTGAGTTACTTTGCCATTCCTCAGAAATGGCGCTGAGGGGCCTCTCGAGACCGCTTCGAATACGAGCCATTCATGCTCCAGGGAATGACTCGCTCAGCCGGTTTCAGCGCGGTTCGATTTTCAAGCGAGTAAACAAGGTGTGGGTTGCACGCTGGTGGGAAGATTCGATCGAAACAGACGGGACGACGCAACGCTTGCGACGTTCTGAAATTCTTGGCGCAGTTTCGGAGATTCCGACCCGTCGTCAAGGAGAACAGCTTCTGGCCGACCGGGGAGAGAGGATTTGAACCTCCGACCTCCCCTGGTCCCGAAACAAGGCGTCACGCTTCGTAAACTACTACGCTTTTACTACAGTTGTGGTATTTCCCCATGGGCGACGACGAACGAGGACTTCGCCAGTGTCCGCGTAGATTAAACGAAACAATACAGATAGTGGCGGAGGGAGAGGGATTCGAACCCCCGGTACCCTTTCAGGTACAGCGGTTTTCAAGACCGCCTGTTTCAACCACTCACACATCCCTCCGCGCGGGTTTACAACATTTTATCGTGTTCCATCTTCTGAACGCACCCTTGCTGCCCATTGGACTTTCCGCTGGATTGAATCTCTGCCCCGTCATTCGCTTACTTTGGAGCATGTTCGACACCAGACTGCGTCTGGGCACACCTCCACCACAAAGGCATTTTAGCCTGACCTTATTAGTGAACGGAGTGGGTCGGGGGGACAGACGCTTGCGCGTCAGAGGATTCCTTCCACTCAAGCCGAACGGAGATGTATAAAAAAGGGGGCGTCGTCCGCCCCCCAACAGCAAGACAGTCTAGGCTGCGATCTTCTGACCTAGAAATTCTTTGGCCTTTGCCGCTTCCGCATCCCACTTGGTGAGCTGATCGGGAGTCAGAAAGTTCACCAGGCGTTGCCGAATCGACGCACGGTTGCCAGCAACCTTCTTAATCAAGTCTTCCTTTGATGCGTTGGGATTCTGTTGCTTGTACTCTTGCACTTTTTCGTAACCTTCTGACAAGGAAGTGCGCAGCTTTTCCTTCTGTTCATCTGAAAGGTTCAAGTCAGTTGCAAATCTCTTAAGTTCGTTTGCGACCTGGTCGCGCTGTTCTGGAGTAAGAGGCATGATTCGCTCCTTTGCGATAAGGCTGGAACAACGTTGAGGACTTCGCACCTGAATGGAATACTGCCGAAGAAATCCATCCAGATTCGATTGGCATCTCCGAAACGCAGCACGCTAGCTGCAAGCGAGCGGCTACGAAATACAACCTGGCGAGTTACCCCAAAGTGGAAGCCAAATTCTACGTCCGGCCGACCACCGGCGGAACTGTCACATGTGACAGTTCGTGCAAAGTATCGGCGCGCGTCGGAAATGTCCTAAAACATTTCCCTCAATCAGCAGCGACGTCTGCAGTGGCTAGATACGGCTCCTTCTCTTTTGTTTCCCACTTAAGAATCTTCAGATCCATCACGAAGATTGCATAGAGCACCGGCACCAGCAGCAACGTTATGAATGTCGCCACAGCCAACCCGCCGATTTGTGTGTAACAGAGGGGCTGCCACAACGGGCCGCCATGGAGAGCGAGCGGAAAGAGGGCAAGAACCGTTGCACCAACGGTAATCATCACGGGACGCAATCGGATAATTCCCGCGTCGATTACCGCTTCTTCGAACGGTTCACCTTCCTGGTGTTTTTCTTCAATGAAATCGAAGAGCACGATCACGTGGCTGACGATTACTCCGATCAAACTTGCCACGCCGAGGAAAGCCATGAATCCGAAGGGTGTCCCCATGATCCAGAGTGCTGCCACGGCGCCGACCACCCCATAAGGAGCAGCTGCAAAAACCAGCAGAGGCTTCACCGCGCTGTTGAATTGAAATACCAGTGCCAGAAAGATGCCGAATATCGACGCACCCATTACGATAGCAAGCTCGCCGAATCCCCTGTGCTGCTGATAATAATCGCCGCCCATGCGGATCTTGTACCCGGGCGGAAGTGATTTTTCGAACTCCTTGATCTTGGGCATGGCCTCTTTCAGCACCTCCGACGACAAAACGCCTGGCCGGGGAAAACAACGCACGGCGATTGTCCGGAAATGATCAAGGCGGATAATGCGTTCGGTCTGCATGGAGTGTTCAATCTTCGATACCTGAACGAGTGGAACCTTCGAAGATCCTTGCGCCGCATAGACATATAGATTTTGAATGTCAGACAGTTGCGCACGCTCGTCCATCTTCAGGCGAGCGACGACGGGGATTTCTTTATTTCCTTCCTGGAAAGTGGTCATCTGAGCACCGCTCATCGCTGATGTTGAAGAAGCAGCAACATCTTGATTCGTTATTCCAGCCAGATTTGCACGGTCTGGGTCGATCTTCAGCTTGACACCGGAACTCTCCGCATCCCAGTCGTTTCGCACTCCTGCAGTCGTCGGCAAAGAACGAAAAATGTCTTCGAGTTGTGCGGCCAAGCGCCGGAGCGTGTGAATATCTTCAGTGGATTGCGCCGCGCTCACGTCAGCATTGTTAGAAATAAGAATGTCGAGGGGAAAATCAATCGCCGCATACTGCAGTTGGCGAACGTCAATTCGCGCTCCTGGCATTTGCTGTGAGAGCAACGGCTGCAGATGTTTCACAAACTCGCCTGTAATCTCTTTATCAGTGACCTCCATGATTACCTGGGCGTAGTTCACTTGCTGTAGTTGTGGCGAAACGGAAAACCAGAAACGCGGCGCCCCGCCGCCTACGAACGTTGTGACGTATTTCAACATCTGTTCCGGCTTTCCCGATTTGTCCAAATGCTCTCGACCGAATTTCTCTGCCTCTTCCCGGACGATGTGTTCGACCTGCTGGGCAGTCTGGTTTGTCGCATCTAAATTAGCGTCGTTCGGCAGCCAAACATCAACATACGACCAGTACTGAACGTCGTTAGGCATGAACGCGGTCTTCAGCTGAGACATGAACAACACGCCAAGGGCGAGGAATGCCAGCGAGCCGGCAAACACTTTCCACCGGTGATCGATGGCCGCTCGCGCCACGCGCGCATAGTAGCCTGTAAATCCCGTCGTGCGCCGGAGTTCGATCGGTTTCTCAGGCTTCTTGTCGGGTCTCAGCAAGTAGTACCCCAGTAGCGGCACAAACGTCATCGACGCTAGCCGCGAGGCGACGAGGGCACAGGTCATGACAATGGGAAGGCTGTAGAGAAATTCGCCCATCGTTCCGGTGAGGAGTAAGAAGGGAATGTATGCAATGATGTTGGTCACCGTTGCAAACATGATTGCTGTCGCGAGTTTCGTCGGACCAAGCCAGGCAGCGACAACGTTAGGCTGACCTTCGGCCAGTCCCCGCTTGATTGCATCTCCCGCGACTACCGGATCATCAACCAATAGCCCCAACGCAATAATGAGCGTTGCCACGGACACCTGTTGAATGTCGATGTGCAGCATGTACATCATCCCGAAAGTCATGGCTAGCGTGATCGGAATTGAGATGGCCATCAAGACTGCGGACCGCCATTCCCAGAAACCAATCAGCGACACCACCACCACTAGTAGGATGGCTTCGTACAGTGCGCCCATGAAGAGATCGATGTTCTCTTTGACTTGCAACGGTTGGTCGGACGTCCGCGCAATCACAAGGTCGTCGGGAAGATAGTTCCGAACCGCAGCGAGTTTGTCATCGACGCTCTTTCCGAACTCTGCAATTTGTTGTCCGTCCCGCATTTGAACCGCCAGCGTAATCGCGCGGCTGCGGTGCCAGACCCCGTCCTTGTCACGCCACGAAAGGTAGTTCAAATATCGCGCCGGACTTTCATACGCTCTCGAAATATCGACCAGATCTCGTAGGTAGACCGGGCTGTTCGCTGCGCTGGTGGCGCTGCCCACGATGACGTCACCGATGGCTCGGGCGTTTTCAAACTTGCCGGAAGGATCAAGTGACACATTCTTGCTGTCGACCTCAAGCAGGCCGCCAGGCAATGTAATGTTGCGAGTGGAGAGTACTTGCCTCAGACCTGACGGCTGGATGCCGTACTCGGCCAACCTCTGCTGCGAATAATCGAGATAGATCCGCTCGGCTAACACGCCACTTCGATCCACCTTGGATACTTCTGGCGTACCTTGCAGAGTTCTCTGGATCAGTGCGGTGTAGTCATCGAGTTCACGATAGGAATACTTATCACCAGCAACGGCGGCCAGTTTAGTCTCGGTCTCCTGCGGATCGCGAACGAAGACCGGTTGCCAGGAGTCCGGGTGGATTTCAGATCGATGAAAATGTTCTTGCATCACCCGATCTCCCCAGGCGCGTAACGCCGCATCATCCAATTCAGAACTAACATCGATCCCGATGAAGCCAGGGCCCTGGAACACGTGTGGATCGCGAAACGCTCCACTCCGAACACCCAGTTCATCCACGAGGCGAAACGACATCTTCACTTCTTCCGCTGCCACAGACTGGGGAAACGAAACCACGATACTCACGCGCGGCTGCGGCGTGCCGGTTGCTAGACTCGCCCGCAACTGTTCGATCGCCTTCTTCACCGATCGCGCGCGTAGAGCAACATCAATTTCGCTCGCTCGAGGGCTGGCCACGGTCAGCATCAGCGCAGCCGTGTCGCCAAAATTGCCGTTGAATTGGATCGGGCCTGCCCCGTCGGGAAGCTTGTTGCTGAGTTCGTTCAGTCGCAGGTTGATGTCGTTAAGCTGTTTGAGAGTGTCTTTCACATTTTCATCGAGCTGGACAAACACGAGCGCGAAGTTTGGGAAGCTCAACGAGCGAATGCCGTAGTCAGAACCATCAGGTGGTTTTACGGCCTGGTTCTGCGCCATGGTTTGCTCGATCGGACGAGTGATGAGCTGTTCTATTTCTTCTGCGGTAGCTCCTGGCCACTTACACGAAGCCACGGCAATGCGGACGGGAATGACTGGATCCTTCCGTTTCGCCATCTTCGAGTAGCCATACCAGCCCCACATGAACGTACCGAGGAGCAGCACAAGGGCAATCTGCCGATGCTCCACAAAGAAGCGGGCAGTGTTGTGAGTGTGTTGGATCATTTCAGAATCAGTTTTGTGTGCCATATCGGTCTCGTTTTTAAAGAAATAGGAATAAAGAGATTCTGGGCCTACTGAATGACGCGTACCTGTTCGCCACTTTTCACGAGCGTCGCACCGGCGGTTACGACGCGTTCGCCGGCTTTCACACCACCAACCACCTGGATCATGTTCCCGTACGCATCGCCGACAGACACGCTACGAGCGCGTACCGTGGCGGGGTCACCGGTTCCTTCGACAACAAGGACTGCAAAGTCTTCAGGCTTCTGCGGATCGCGAATCACAGCGCTAAGCGGAACCGCCAACACGTTGCTAGGCAGAATTTCTCCTTCGAAAGCCAGGGAGGCGATCATCCCCGATTTCAAATGATTCTTCGGATTCGGCAACGTGACTTCCACCGAATACACTCGGCTTTTTGGATCGGCCGCCGGAGCGATCGCCGTAACCTGACCTTGGAAGGCGTCAGGGAAAACATCCGTCATGATTGCTTGTTTTTGCCCTACTTTGATTCGGCCGATGGCATTGTCTGGAACGCCAAAAACAGCGCGCACCGTTCGGGTGTCGGCAATCGTGAATCCAGCAACTGAGGCACCGACGAGTGCACCGACGTCTACATTTCGCTTAACAATCCATCCGTCAAACGGCGCTCGAAGGGAAGAATCTTCCAAGGCAGTTTGCGCTTGAGCCAATACGGCCTTGGCATTATTCAAAGCCGCGGCGGCACTGTTGTGCTGCGCGGTCGCTGAATCGAACTCGGGCTTTGTGGCGCTTTGCGCGTTATACAGAGTTGTCGTCCGGTCAAGATTGAGCTTCGCATGATCGTAGTCGGCTTGTGCGCGCGCCAACTGTGCTCGCGCCTGTTCGCGTTGGTCGGAGTAATCTTTTTGCCTCACAACTGTGAGTACCGTGCCCTTGGTCACCCAGTCGCCAATATCGATCGATCGCATGCGTCCGTCTACGCCGCGAACTTGCCGGAGGCTCTGAACATAACCACCTGACTTGAAAGCCAGATCAACTTGCGCATTTGGCACGATGTTGGCCGAATAGCGAGTTTCGCTTCCGGTTGCCACTGTCTGCACCTGTGCCACCCTGATTGGGGTTAAAGGCCGGGGCGCTGAATCTGCATGGGTGCACGCCACTTGTCCGATAGCACAAAGCGCAGCCGCTACAACGCCAGAAATTGTTGTTCGATGATTTGTCCTGTCTCGATTCATTGATCTTCTCCCAAACTTTTTTCGAAGTCGGCCTTGGCATTCCAAAAGCCCAGCACAGCTTGCTGGTAGTCGTCCATCGCTCCGGCCATCGCCGCCTGTTGTCGCAGCACGTCTGTCAGTAAAACGGATTGCTCCTGATACTTGTTGGTAACTTCACGCAGTCTTTGCTGCGCCGAGTCCCGCGACGCCCGTGCCACGGAGATCAACATGCGAGATTCCTCTAACTTGCGGAAGCGACTATTGACGTCCATCAGCACTTTCGCTTGCACATCGTTCAATTGTGTTTGGGCCTGGGCTTCGGTGACTTTCTTTTGGTTCAGGACATCCTTGCGGCGGCCCCAGTCCCAAGGCTCCCATTTCAATTCCAAACCCAAGCTCGCAACATTCTTCGGGACGAACTCGACGTTGAACGGTGACAAATAATTGAACGCGACCCCGACTTCCGGAATATAGTCGGCTTTTGCCATCCGACGGTCATACCCCGCCTGTCGTATTTTTAGTTCGGCTTGCTTGATCTCCGTTCTCTGCGAAAGTGCTCGATCCTGGGCACTTTTCAGTTCGATCTCTTCGAATGATGTGGGAGGGACTTGCTCGGCATAAAAAACGGTTCGGATGTCGCGCCCCAACAGATCATTGAGATACTCCTTGCGCGTATCGAGCGTGTGGCGCAGCTGAACAAGCTTGTATTGTTCACTGGCGAGCTTTGCTTTAACGTCGAGGCTGTCCGACTTGAGTGCCGCTTCTTGTGACACTCGTTGCAAAACCACCCTATCGAGTTCGTTGTATTGTTTAAGGTTCGCCTCGCAGGCCTCGAGCGCACTCTCCGATTGGAGTACCGAGTAGTAAGCAGACTTCACTTCCTTAACAAGAGATTGCTTGTCGCCCCGAAATTTCTCACCAACGGATTGCGCCGATAGTTTCTGCGCGTGCAAACCAAGGTTGATCTTGTAAAGTTGCGAAAGGGGCTGTATCACCTGGCCGACTACGTAAACGGTCATCTGACGCGGCGTCGTGATCTTCGTGTCCGTCGAAGGGATCGGGCCGGTGGCAGGATAAGTGCCGAAGACACCTTGCTCGAATGTAAAACTGACTTCATTCAAAAGCTGCGATCCCAACACCGTCGTACTCGCCGATGGCAATCGCTTCGTCTTGAACTCGGCAACCTGCCACTCCGATTTCTCCACTTCGAGGCTTGAAACTTTGAGCGAACGGTTATTCGCGATCGCGATTTGGATGGCTTCGTCGAGAGTCAGCAAGCGGGCGACTGCCGAGGTCTGTTGTGCCACGACCATGACGGGTGAAAACAGGCTCAACATGAACACGAAGAGCCGCCCGGTTTTCGAGAAGTTATTTGTGAACTTATGCACTTGAGTTCTCCGCATGTCGCTATATTTCGGCTGACGATCAGACCGTCATTTTGCTGAACCGTTTCGCGGCCAGCATTAACAAGGCAATACCCATCCCGGCGAGGATCAACCCATGCATCCACAGTTGAGCAAGGCCGGCTCCGCGAAGAATCACGCCTCGCGCAATCTGAATCATGTAGGTCGCAGGAACCAGGTGGCTGATCGCAAATGCCCAGCTCGGCATCGTGTCGCGTGGGAACATGAACCCCGACAAGAAGATGCTCAACAGCATCACCATGAGGCAGAGTTGAAGGGCCTCCGCCTGCGAATTCGCCTTGCTGGATACCAGCATCCCAATCGCAAGGTTTACAAACAAGTAACAGGTTGTCAGCAGAGCCAGAACCAAGACGCTTCCGTGAATTGGGATCTGAAAGGCAAATCTCATGAACAGCAGAATCACCGCGAACTCGATAATGCCCGTCACAAAGTACGGCATGATCTTGCCCAACATCAGGCCTAGGGGTCGCACCGGTGTGACGAACAACTGTTCCATCGTGCCGCGCTCTTTCTCGCGCACGATCGAAAATGCTGTCAGCATCACCGTGACCATTAGAAGCAACACTGCCATCAAGCCCGGCAACATGAAGTTTGGCGAACGCGATGCCGGATTGAACATCAGCTTGGGCCGCACATCGATTGGCATCGCGCTGCCTGCAGGCATCCGACGCAAGGATTCATCAAGACCGATAGATCCAGACACATTGACTGCCTGCCCCGCCACGGACGAATCTGAGCCATCTACCATCACCATCACTTGAGCAGGTTTGCCCTTAAGAAGATTGCGGTCAAAGTCGACCGGCACCTTGACTCCCACACTGGCTCGACCCGATACCAGTTCCTCGTTCAGATCGGCATCGCTGTGGACATACTTGTAGACGCGAAAGGTATCGGAGTTCCTCAATCGATCCAGGAAGGCGCGGCTTGATGCGGTGCCCGAAACTTCCGATTGCATCGCAGGTCCACTGGCGTCATATACAGCAGTGCGCACCTGGCGGATGTTTGTATCTATTGCCGCGCCCAGTATCACCATCTGTGCGACCGGAATGATGAGCGCGAACAGGATCGCCATCGGATCGCGGCGCATGTGCCGAACCTCTTTATAGAAGATGGCGCCCATTCCTTGGAAAGGGTTGATCACGATGCCGCCTCCATTTGCTCCTGCCGCCGCTGGCTCAACTCGACGAACGCATCTTCCAAAGTCGGAACCAACGGCCGAATCTCCTCGACATCAATGTTCCGCCGGCGGAGTTCCCGATCTAATTCCTCCCGCCCCACGGTTTCGTCAACCAAAGCGTGAATGGAACGGCCGAAGATCGTGGCGCTCTTGAACAAAGTCATCTCTTTGGCTTTGCGCAGCGCGGTGGTAATGGCAGGAGCGGAAATCTCAAACCGATGAGTTCCTGGGGGATTCACTTCTGGGAGCGCACGCAGCGAATCTGGCGTTCCATCCGCGATGAGTTCGCCGTAATAGATGTACGCAAGGTGACTGCATCGCTCCGCCTCGTCCATGTAATGCGTGGTCACAAAAAATGTGATCCCGCGACCGGACAATTGAAACAACAGATCCCACAGCTGACGGCGTGCTACCGGGTCGATCCCGGCGGTTGGTTCATCGAGAAACAAGACCGTTGGCTCATGCATCAACGCGCAGCCGAGCGCCAAACGCTGCTTCCACCCCCCAGATAGCCGGCCCGCAAGGCGATCAACGTACTTCTCGAGCTTGTTGGCCGCGATCGTCTCATCAATCTTTTGACGAATCGCCGCGCCCTTCAGCTGATAAGCCCGTGCATAGAATCGGAGGTTTTCGAGAACTGTCAGATCGTCGTATAGGCTGAATTTCTGGCTCATGTACCCGATGCGCTCTCGCACAGCGTCTGTTTGGGTTCGAACGTTCAGGCCTTCGATCGACGCCTCGCCTTCACTGATCGAGGTGATGCCGGTCAGCATCTTGATTACGGTCGTCTTTCCGCTCCCGTTGGGACCAAGAAATCCGAACACTTCGCCCTTCTCTACAGCGATCGAGACTTTGTTCACCGCAACGAAATCGCCGAAGCGCCGCGTGAGATTTCGTGTTTCGATAGCCGCCATTACCGTGCCTCCGGCGAGAATTCCACATCTCCGCTAACACCAGCACGCAAGCGGTTGTCACGGTTCTCAACGCGCAACTTCACGCCGATGACCTGGTGAACCCGTTCTTCTTTCGTCTGCACATTTCGGGGAAGATACTCAGATTGCTGTCGAATCTGCTCCACGTGCGCCTGAAACGTTTCGTCGGGAAAAGCATCGACACGAATCTGCGCCCTCTGGCCCAACTTCACACTTCCGATCTTCGTTTCCGGGACATACACCATCAGGTACAGCTGGTCCGCCTCAAGTAGCTGAGCTACGGGGGAATTTGCGGTAAGCAAGTCGCCGGGACGCAGGTCCAACGTTTCAACCACCGCCGCGGCTGGAGACCGAACCTCGCGCTCCGCCCACCGGGCCTCAGCTTCCTTCAGTTGCCCGTCCGCCAGGGTGAATTCGGCCCTCGCTTGGGCTATGTCCTCACTGCGGAATCCGCGTTGAGTCTTGTCAGCCACCGCCCGGGCAGCGTTCAGTCTGCCTTCAGCCGCGGCCACAGCATTTGCGAATGCATCTACTTGCGCTTGTGCTGCGCGTTGCCGATCTCGAGCGTTGTCCAGCGATTGCTGGGCCATTACCCCTGAGCCCACCAGCTGCTCGGTGCGACCTAGCTCACGCTTGGCGTTGCTATCATCCGCTCGCGCCCTCTCGAGATCTGCGCGAGCTTGCGCGAGTTCAGCTTCGCGGTAGCCATCCGATGCCGCCTTCGCCTCAGCAATCTCTTCGGGCCGTGATCCACGAAGCATTTTGTCGAGGTTTGCTCGAGCGACATCTGCACGGCCGCGTGCCTGTAGAAGTTGAGCTTCGAGTTCCGCGCTGTCGAATATCACCAGAAGCTGATTCGGTTCCACCCTGTCGCCTTCGTGAACCAGCACCTCGGTAATGCGCCCACCGACCTTGGAACCCACGCTAATGTTGCGCGCCTCCAAAGTACCGGACGCAACCAGGCGATCCGCACCTCGTCCCTTCCACGCATAAGCAGCGCTTAGGCTTCCCAATGCCACCATTGCCACAATGATTGCGATCTTCTTCTTCATATAAAACTCCTCCGCCTAAACGGCGACCTGGTAAACGTTCATGGCTCGAGCATCTGGCGTTTCACCCATAGAGCTAATCAACTGAATGTTCATAAATCTTCCGGCCTGCATGTATGTCCACTCACATGCGCGGTCATCGATATTCAGGAGCAGTGCTGTCTCGTGCCTTGAGTAGCCTTCCAGCGCTCTGAGGACGAACACAAACCGCGAGAGTGGATCGAGCCGAAGCAAATTATCCTGAAGGACACCAGCAGGAAGGCTCAACAGAAGCTCGGGCGAACCAAACACCGCCAAGTCCGCCTCGCTTTCGTGCTGCCCGCATTGACACTGCGGTGCCCCCAACGATGTCGGTCTCACGGTGGCGATGCACACCCGGATAATCAAGCGGCGTGCCCAACTCACCATCCACTCGCGGAAAACCTGGCCTGCTCCCTTGAGTGATTGCTCGAGCGCTGCGTTAAGCACCTTCTCGCTCAGTTCCCGGTCAGCCGTCAGCGTGTAACAGAGCCAGTGCAATTGGGTCGCGGACGATGCGAACAGTTCGCGATAGTCGTTATCGGTACAGCGGTCGTGCATGTTGCCGTTCATCGTTTTGCCTCACTCCCAGTTTTTTTGGGAGAAGCATCCGCGCTCGTGGCGTCCATCTCCCGGTTGTGCTCAATCTCTTCAATAAGTGCTGAAATCATCGGCCCGGAACCCTGCAACGTTGCCCCGTCGTGTCGCATTTCAACCAGCAACTGCCAACCGAGTTCGTCAACAAACGAAACATCGAATAAATCCACGACAACGCTGTCCTCTCCTTGCAGGGTCGTGAGTGCATGCCAGGCTCGTTGCGCCTCGCGCACCCATTCGTGTGCAAGCTTGCCCTCCAACTTGAATCTCGTTGTTGGCGTGTCGTTCACAACGCTGATACGAAGCATTAACTCTCCTTACTCTCTGTGCCGAGTTGGGCGCTCGCTAAGCTCGTCAGTTGGCTCTTAATCCCCTCGCGCTCATACAGGGAAAGTGAGCGGTAGAGATGTCGCAATTCCTGCAACAAGACAATCGCTTGTTCGCGCGTGTGGATCGGGCTGTATGAACGCTGTGTGTTTTGAATCAGACTCGGCATCATGCACTTGAACTATGCAGCTGCCGTGCCAAGGCACGATAGGGGACGCGTACAGTTACAAGCTGCTGATTTCTCGATGGTTTTGCTTAAATGGAAGGCAAGCCGGCGCGCTCTCTGCCCATGCCCAACGGAGTACTTCGTGGGCAGAGTGCCCATGTGGGCAGCGTCACGGGCAGCAGCAGGAATCAGTTTGTTGGTGTAAGGAAGCCGGCACTTTACCGGAGACAAACAGTTCGCCTAAGAGATTCGCTGCCGAGGTACATCTCGCACCGATACTGGGACGTTCGTTTACCTCGAGCCCGAAGGCGTCTCCTCATCACTTGGAGATGGGCCACCAATGGTCGCGCGTTATGCCTAACTTCCTTATCTTGTGTTGAAGCGTCGTACGCTTCATTCCAAGTCGTGATGCGGCCCCATTGGGACCTGCCAGGACGCCGCGGGTCTCGCGAAGCGCCGTAATGATTTGCTCACGGTCAATGCCTGGCGCGTTCGTGGCCTGTGCCGTCGCTGCCTGTAAAGATGATGAGGCAGAAGAGGAGATAGTCGCGACAGGGGATGGTCCGGTTTTGATTTCCCCAAGCGGCATCTGCAACGCGCTTCCGTTAGAGAGGATCACAGAGCGCTCCATCAGGTTTTCCAGTTCTCTCACATTTCCTGGCCAGTGCCAGGTCTGGAGCCGGCTCATGGCGTCTGTTGGTATGGTTCGAATCGCTTTTTGCATTTGTCTGGAGAATTTCTCCACAAAGTAGCGAACGAGTAACGGAATGTCTCCAGGGCGCTCTCGGAGGGGCGGAATTCGAATCGGGAACACGTTAAGCCGATAGTACAGATCGGTACGAAACTGGCGCTCTTCCATCATCTGCTCCAGGTTTCGATTTGTTGCCGCGACCAGGCGCACATTCACCTTCTTTGTATGCGTGCTGCCCAGCCGCTCGAATTCCCGCTCTTGCAGCGCCCGAAGAAGCTTAGGCTGTATCTCGACAGGTATGTCGCCAACCTCGTCCAGAAACAATGTGCCCTGGTCCGCTAGTTCGAGGCGACCAATCTTTTGCGCGATCGCGCCGGTGAATGCTCCTTTTTCGTGACCAAACAGTTCGCTTTCTAAAAGACCCGTTGGTATCGCGGCGCAGTTAAGCTTTACGAAAGTACGAGACTTCCGCCGACTGTGTTCGTGAACTGCGCGCGCGATCAACTCTTTTCCTGTACCGGTCTCACCCAGCAACAGAACGGTTGAATCGCTCGATGCGACCGTCTCTACCAGTTGCAGCACCTGCCGGAGAGCGGGGCTCTGTCCCACAATTTCTTCAAAGTTGAACTCAGTGCGAATTTCATCTTCCAGGTAGAGCTTTTCCTGGGCCAGCTTGTCTTTCAATCGTTGCAACTCTCGGACTGCAATCGCGTTCGCGGCGGCGATCGAAATCTGATTCGCGATCTGCTGAAACAGTTCTTTGTCGCTGTCCGTAAATGCATCTTCCCGTACGCTCGAGATTGACATGACGCCAAGCTGGCGTCCGTGGACCGTCATCGGAACCGCATAAAGACTCTTGAGTCCGCGATCGAAAAAGCCCTGTGTAACGGGTGAAGGAAACTTTTTCGAGTCGGGCGTTGGAACATAAACGGGCTGCCCGGTACTGAGGGTAAGTCCAGTAGCCGTGCCTTCTGGATCAAAGAACACTCCCTCGTGCATCGGTTGCAGTTCAGACGTAACCGCTTGAGAGAACATCTTCCCGGTTTCAGAGTCATGAATGCCAAGCGCTACGCAATCGTGCTGCAGTACATCCTGAAGACTGGTTGAAATGGCCTTCACTAGATCGCGCAAATCAAGGTGTGACACGAGTGCATTATTGATGTTCAGTAGTAGTTGCGAGCGATCGCGTTCGACACTTGCCTCTCGCTTCGCTAGTTGCGCTTTTTCGAAATTTATCGAATTGTCGACGGCAATCGCGATTTGGCCAGCGCACTGTGCCAGCAACTTGGTGTCTTCCAGTGTGAAGACGCCTTCCTTTAGACTCACCATGCCTAGCGCGCCCAAGACGCGCCCGTGCACGACAAGCGGCAAGATGCAACCGGATTTCACGCCTTGTTCAATCGCATGGCGCACCCAAGGAGATGGAAACTTCGCCAGCTCCGCCGCGCTTGCAATCAAAACCGGTTGACGGGTAATGATTGCTTTTTCCTCTGGCGTGCCTTCTACGGGAATCAGCATGCCTTCAGAAAAACCCGCTTCTCCCATTGTTCCCGCATCCTGGCCTTGAAGCTGCATGTGTATGCCGTCAGGATCACAAAGCATCAGGAATGTGGAATCGTGCAACAAAATATCGCGAAGACTAACGGAGATAGACTTAAGCAGGCTGCTGAGATTCAGGTGCGAGACGACAGCATTATTTACCTCAAGCAGCAATCGTGACCGGTCACGTTCCCATGTGGCTTGTAACTCAGCTTTGCGCGCTTTCTCGTAGTTCAGGGCGTTATCTACTGCGATCGCGATCTGTACACCGATCTGAGTGAGCAGCTCTGCGTCGTCCTGGGTGAACGCCGACTCCCGCAGGCTCGCCACCACCATGCTTCCAACAATTTTGTCGCGACAGAGTAAAGGGACAGCACACCCGGACCTTATGCCACGCTCATACGCGCGCTGCATCAGTTCAGCGGGAAACTCCTCTGGGTCCGGACGATGCCGAAGAACTGCCTTGCGCGTGGAAAACGCTAAGCTGGCCGGAGTACCGACCAGAGGTATCAGTTGACCTTTTTCAAGAAACGCTTGGTCTTTCGGGAAGTCGAGAGCATGTAAACGCAGCTCATGACGGTCGGCGTCGTAGAGTGCTAGGCCAGCAAAATCGTGATTGATCTCCCGACGCAGGCATGCCGAGACGGCATTCAGCACTTGCGCGAGATCAAGGTGTGAAACGATCGCGTTGTTGATTTCGAGCAGAACGCGCGCCCGTTCAGCGAGCGGTCGCCCGGAAATCTCGTGCACGTCAGCATGGACATCGTTCCCCATGCATACCCCCAAGCGTTGCGAAAGTGTACCGCAGTCACTCATTCGAGTGAAGCTTTATGAAGAATTACAGCAAAAGCACCCAGCTTCACTCTCGCTCGCTTAGAATTGTTCTTCATCTTCCTCTTCGAAAACTATTGCCTGAACAACACACCTGACAATTGCTCTGCAGGTTATGTCCCTCTATGTCCGAAGCTTCACCTTCATGCCTTGCTGACCATAGACTATTTACCGCGACGTCACCTAAGTGAACGTTTTAACAAACTGCTGACATCATCGTGACATTCCCTCTTATCTCAGTCGCTAGTTTCTCGAAAGGAGCTACACACTAACTTAGGAGGAGTTACAATGACGTTTCGTAATCGCGCGGCCGCTTATGCCAGCGCGTCGTTCATTCTCTCACTGGCTCTATCCGCTACCTCGTCAGCGCAACACTATAATCGGGTCGATTTGACTGCTGATCAATCGAGCATTTCGGCCGAGCACGTCGTCGTCGATCCAAACCTCGTAAACTCGTGGGGGCTAGCCCGCTCCTCATCGAGCGCTTGGTGGGTTTCAGACAATCACGCGGGACTATCGACCCTCTACGATGGAAACGGCAACGCGCAACCGCTAGTCGTCACTGTTCCTCCCCCGAAAGATGTAACCGGCGCGTCCGCTCCCACCGGAATTACTTTCAACCCTACGACTTCATTTCAAGTAGCTCCCGACCAGCCTGCCATCTTCTTATTCGCAACAGAAGACGGGACGATCTCTGGATGGAACCCGCGAGTGAATCCAACCGTCGCCGTACGAATGGTGAATCAACCTGGAAAGGCGATCTACAAAGGACTGGCCATCGCAAAGAAGGACGAACGAGCATTCCTCTACGCCACCAACTTCGTCACTGGCCGGGTCGATGTCTTCGACGGTAAGTTCCATCGGATCCACACGACCGACGACGCATTTCGCAACCCGAACTTGCAGGATGAAGACCGGTGGTCTGCTTTCGGAATTCAGAATGTCGGCGGCACTATCGTTGTTACGTACGCGCGGCGAAAACCAGGTGAAACAGACGAGGAGCATGGCGCAGGGCTCGGCCGCGTCGCCATCTTCGACACCGAGGGGCGATTCCTCTCTGAACTACAACGCGGGTCGTGGATGAATGCACCGTGGGGAATCGCACTTAGCCCCGGCGACTTCGGCGCGTTCAGCCACCGTCTGTTAATCGGAAACTTCGGCAGCGGCAACATTCACGCCTTCAATACATTTACGGGAAAACACGAAGGCCAAATTCTCAACCCCGACGGAAGTCCCCTCACGATCGACAGCCTTTGGGCGCTAAGTTTTGGCAGCGGAACAACGGGCCTCTTCAACGAGCTTTTCTTTACTTCCGGGCCCAATGACGAAAACGATGGGTTGTTTGGGAAAGTAACGGTGGTGAGCACAGAACAAAAAGGAAACACCGAGTAGCTGTTCATCGCGGCAAGGGGGACTAAGGAGCTTCTTAGTCTCCCCGTTCTTAGGGCGTCGTCAGACCACTCCAAATCGCGGTCACCTAGTAAAAACCAAGCCAGCCGCTGACCTGACTCGGGAGAACTATCATTCCGTCTTGCTAACGGCTCCGCCAGTCTTGCCCGCCTCGATCCACCAGTTTATTTTCGCCTCCAGCTCTTCCATCGGCAACGGCCCAGCGCCGAGCACGGCATCGTGAAATAACCGCAGATCGAACTTGTTGCCGAGTTCCCGTTTGGCTCGATCCCGCAGTTCGAGAATCTTCATCTGCCCGATCTTGTAAGACAGCGCCTGCGCCGGCCACGCTATGTACCGGTCCACTTCTGTCTGTATGTTGGGCTCATCCATCGCGGTATGCTCACGAAAATATTCAACCATCTGGTCTCGCGACCAATGTTTGTAGTGAACTCCTGTATCGACCACCAACCGCACCGCCCGCCACATTTCGTTTTGCAGACGGCCATAGTCGCTGTACGGGTCCAGATAAAACCCAACGTCCTTCCCCAGCCGCTCCGAATAGAATGCCCATCCCTCGCTGAACGCGTTGTAATCGAGCCCGTACTTCCGCACGGCTGGAAGGTCATCCAGCTCTTGCGCAATCGAAAATTGCAAATGATGCCCGGGCAAACCTTCGTGGTACGCAATCGCCTCCACGTTCAAAAGTAGCCGGTGTTGCGGGTCATATTCATTTACATTAATTCGCCCTGGCCGCGATCCATTTCCACCACCAATGGAATAATCGGCAGGCACCGCATCCGCCTGACGAAATTCCTCCATCGGCAACACAACCAGTTTGTTTTTTGGAAGCGCCCCAAACAGTTGTGGAAGCTTGGCAGACATTTGATCGGTGTACCTCTGATAGAGGTCTAGCAGCTGCTGTCCAGACGAAGCGTACAGCTTCTCATTCTTGCGGATACTCGCATTAAAACTCTTGATGTCGCTGAAGCCCTGCTGTCGCGCGATCTTTAGCATCTCTCCTTCAATCTCAGCGACATTTCTCAAACCAATCTCGTGGACTTCCTCCGGACTCAGATTTGTAGTTGTTTGGTTGCGGACCGCAAAGCGGTATCGATTCTCCCCGCCCGGCACGACCCAAATTCCGTATTCAGCCCGGCCCTGCGGTGCGTAATCCGTCTTCACGAACTTGGCAAACTTCGCATAAGCCGGCAGCACCTCCTCTTTCACCGCCGCCATCACTTCGTCTCGTAGCCGTTTCTGATCAGCAGAGGAAACGTCAGCAGGAAATTGTGTGACTGGCTTTGCAAACGGGCTCTTCTCAGCCGGAACGTCGGCAATCGATTGCGCCTGCGCCGCAACTTTCTCCATCAGATACTTCGGCGGCATCAACTTATCTCGCATTCCCTGGCGCATGTTCGCCGTCACTTGATCAAACGCGCGCGCCACCTTGTGCAGGCGCGCAATGTAGTTTTCATAATCCTTGGTTGAGTCGAAAGGACTATCCGTCGCCAGCGAAACAAATGCATGATGCGGACCGTAGAACTGGTTCGCCGGCATTTCCCACTCTTTGAATTTGGCAGACTCAATGTCTTCCCGCGCGGCACGAGCAACAAGGGCCTTGTTCAGTCGCTCCTGTTCCGGAAACCCCGTCGTATCGATCGCATCGAGACGAGCAAGCAAGTCCTTTTGGTGCTCAATATGTCGGGCTAACGCCTCGGGCGAATAGTCGCTGAGCCGGTCGTTGTATCTTCGGTCTCCGGTGCGCATCGCCAGCTCAGGAAATGTCCGCAGTTGGTATTCCCAGTCGTCCGCCAGCAGCTTCTTCAACTCCGAGCGGCGCGCTGCCAAACTTGTGTCAGCAGCGAACACCGCGCCCACGCAGACGATCAAAACCAGCAGAGTGCATCTCATCAATGCAAATTCCCTTCAATAGTTCGGAATTCGAATGAGCCTACGACCCGGTATAAAGCTGGAACGGCGCCCAATAGAACGGTTTGCGATAGGCGGTGCCCCGCAAAAACGAGAGCTTGGCATCGCGCAATGCGCTCTCCGGAGGTTTGCCTTCGCCGATCTCTTGATACATTTGCTCCATCAACGCAGGCGTGGATACATCGCTTACTTCCCAAAGCGCGCCGATTACATTGTGCGCTCCAGCCCGGAGAAAGGCCCAGGACAATCCCACTAACCCTTCTCCCGTGTACGCTCGCGAGCCTGCACCATAACACGTCGAAATCGTAACCAGTTCTGCTCGCAAAGGTTGTTTTACGATATCTCGCGCGTAGAGCTTGAACGAATCCTCTTCGGATGTTGCGCGAGACAACACGACCGCCGAGTCCAGCGGGCTCAGCCGGCTCGCTGTTCCATGCGCCACAAAATGGATGAACCCGTATTGCCCCGGATCACTTTTCAAATACGCAACTGGAGTCGCGCGCTCCTTCGCGATCACCGTTTCAGCCGCGTCGGGAAAATGTTTGCGCACACCGTCAATCTCCGCCCCCGCATTCGACAACACCGGATAAGCGCGATCGGCAGGTGCCGGATCTCCCATCAATAGCAACTTCTGCGACGGCTTGGTCTTTATTGCCTGTCCCGATTCCAGCAGTCGCAGCGAACTCGCGTTTACCACGGTCACATCTTCGATCCAGTAATGCAGCTTAGGGCTCGGCGCGAGCAGGGCTTCAAAGTTCAAGCTATTCAGCCCGCCATCCGCAATGACATAGACCTTGCTGTCCTTCGCAAATGACACGCCCGCCGGCGCAACCAGCATCTGATACAGAGCGGTACCCGCGTCATCAGCATTCTCGAGGACATCCAGCGGCCCCAGAAGCGCTTTTCGATATTTCAGAACCGTCGCGTTGATCTCAGAAGCAGACGCAAGCCGCGCAATCGTTGTCTTCTCTGGCGTAATCGTCCACAGATACGATTGTTTCTGCCCGAGCCAGTAAAAGAGAATTGTTCCCCCGGTCTTTCGCGCCAGCCGCGCCCCATTCAAAGACTCTGGCGTAAACGATGTCCCCCGACGCAGCCGCCCCAGCCCTTCCGCGAGAGTTCGCGCGCGGCTGTAGTCCGCCACTTCGAGCGCTTGATCGACCTTCCCTTGCGACACTAGAAAATTGATGTAGTCGTCGTAGATCAGCGCCGCATTCGTAACGAAAGGAAGCTGTGCGTCTTCATGTTGCAATGCTGAACGGGCAACTTCAAACGTGCTGAGCGCCGCCCGGTACTCACTCTCCGCCAACTCGCGATTCCCCTGTTGCTCATGGAGTTGGGCGAGCGCATGCTGCGCGCCCCAGATTAACGCTGCAGATGCCTTAGGGTCCTTTTGCACATCCAGAAATATTGTCTCGGCACGCGCCGTATCGCCCTGTCGAGTCGCAACCAGTCCTTTCACCAAGAGCGGATACAGCTCTCCCGGCCGATTCCCGCTGTTCTTCGCAATGGCAATCGCCTCATCTGCGCACTGATTGGCTTGCTCCAACTTTCCTGCCTGCACCGACACTTTGGCCAGCGCTCGCAGGCCGTTGAACGTTTCCTGTTGGCTTTTCGTTTTTCGCGCGAGATCAAGCGCGCGTTTATACGATTGCTCGGCAAGATCGTACTTCCCGGCATCCATTTGCACATACCCGATGTTCGTCACCCATGACATCTGATCGCTAACGTCTCCGTATTCGATCGCTCTTTTCTCGGCCTCCAGGTACAAGTCCAACGCCCGCTCCGAATCCCCCAACCGGTAGTAAGCGAAGCCTAGGTTCCCCAGAGCAGTCTGGGCCAGGTCGCTCGCGCCGATCAAGTTTGCGGCATCATATGCCGTGCGCGAGGCATCGGCAGCTTCGCCAAAGTGCTCTTCGAGCAGCAGTGTCGCCGAAAGATTAAGAAGCGCAGTCGCTTCCAGAAATGGATCGCCGTGCTCTCGCGCAAACGCGAGGCTCTGACCGTAAAAATGGGTGGCGTCATCGAGCCGTCCCCGTTCCTCCGCGATCACGCCACGAGTGCGCGGTATCGCTCCGCACCGCGTTTCCGCTGCGGCGCGGCAGAGAACCTCCGCTCGGCTTAGTTCGGATTCTGCTTCCTGAAACTGGTGAAGGCGGGCATGCGCCGCCGCTTGAAGCGTCAGAACCGGGAGCTGCACTTCTGGCAGTCGCTCCGGAGGCACGGTCTTTAAGATGTCCAGAGAAGGTTCGTACATCCCGCTCCACAGAAGCGATTCGGCCTCCAGTATTTTGAACTTCCACGCCCAATCCGGATGAGATTTGCGAAACTCCTCAAATCCTTTCGATCCTTCTTTTTGGCTGTCAGTGAAATTCCCGTGGATGAATGTCTGTTGCGCGGCTTCGAACGCGACTTTGGGATCGCGCGACCGACTGCAACCGCTCAGCAATGCCATTGCTGTCAATGTACTGCTGACGAGAACGTGCCTGTGGAGACAGCGACGCAAAGTTTTCGGCGCGGGGAACATCCAGAAATCGGCTGAGGCAAGATTCTAATCGAAACGAAGAAGTAGCATCACGAAAACAGCGAAGGCCCGGGCGCAATCGCTCCCGGGCCTTTGATTGTTGAATCTTGGCGGATGCCTATGGCTTGCTTTTCCCGTTTACCCCGGGACCGCCGAGCGTGAAGATGCCATCCTCCAACTCCAGCCGAATCATGTTCAAATCGAAGTGTCTTCCTACTGAGAGCTCGCCGACGAAGACATTGCCAAACCCGGGCACTTCTATCACATGCCCCGCAGTGCGGTACTGAGAAGGCACGTTGTCGATCGTACTGACGAGCGCGCATTCCACTGTGCACTTACCGGGCTTGCGGCGAAACCTTGCGCGTGCAAAGTCCGGTGCCCGCGGATTATCCGCGATCCGCGCGTCCTGATTCCTCACGTTACCGAGAAACGTATCGGAGGTGAGCCACTCGTCGAGATATGGATCGGAATTCGGATCCTTGCCGACCGCATCCTCCGGCGTCGGGCCAAGTATCGCTCTGTCGATCTGCGGCGTCACCACGTCACCCTTGATTCTAAGATTCGTGTATTTCACTTCCTGAAACTCGATCGCTGGCATGTATCCCTGTAGGGGGTGCGTCGAAAAAATTTTCCCCTCGATCCGGTCGGCGGTAAGCACCCCCCGCACATTCACACCTTCGAGTACCGAACTCGCGGTGGTCACCCACCCGCTGTCGCATAGCTTTCCGGTAACCACCATGTGGGACGACCCAACACAAAACCCGTTCTCTACATCGAGACGGCCTGGTTCGCTGCAAAACTCGCCCCCATTTTCGGGATCGAGGAAAATTTGTCCATATGCCGCGAGGTTGGCACCATACGAATCTTTCGCCTGCTTGGCGATCGCATGCGCTTCTGCATAGTACGCATGCGTTCTTCCATTGCCATTCATTGCCATCGCCCACACTCCACTTCATATTTAGAGCTGAATTCGAAAATCGATCGGGAAGGGACCTAACTCCGAACTCTCGCCTGCCGCCGTTACGCCTTGAATTGAGAGCTTATACGTCCCTTGCTCTCGCTTCGCGCCGGGAACCTGAATCAGCTTGGTTCCATCGGTAAGGGCTGCGGTCGACCATTCTAATTGGCCGGAGGGGTTATACAAATGGGCCGTATACGAAGAATATTTCTTGTCTTGCGGAATCACCACGAATACCGAGAAACCCTTGCCCGATTGCCCGTTAATCTGGATGGGCGCCACGCCTCGCGTCCGCACATTGATCGTGTCCCACGGCAGCAATTGCGGCTGGTTGACCGCTTGCTCCAACTTCGGAACGGTTACGAGACTTTGGTATCCCAGCACCGCCAGCAAGAGCGCGAGAGCGGGAGCAGCAAACGCGGGACGTAACCATCCAAGCCAGTTTCGTTTCGGCTCCGCCACTACCATCGGATTGCGCTTCGGCATCAGCACCGGCTCCGGGGTTCCCAGCACCACTTTGCTGTGTTGGATCAGAGCAATTCCCGACTTTACGTCGAGCGCACATTCGTGGCACCCGAACATGTGATCTTCAAAGTTTTCTCGGAGTTGCGGTTCCAACTCGTCCAGGAGATATTTCTCGGAAGCCATCAAGCGCACGGCATCGCTGTGGTTCATACCGCTTCTCCTCTGCTGGAATGTTCGCACAGAGGGTAGTGAATGGATGTGCCAAATCGTTTCACTAAGAATTTCCTCAGTCCCGGCCGCCGGCGCCGGCTCGCGCCTCTAAGCTCTTTATATACTGTGACCTAAAGGACGACTTCGCCCGATGTAAAAGCACCCGCAAATAATTCCGGTCTACTCCAAAATCGGTACAGACGTCATCCTTGTCCCGCTCTTCCAGAAAAATTTCCTTCAGGATGCGCCGGTCCTTCTCTGGCATATCGTCCAGAATTTCGCGGACCTTCTCCTGGGTCTGTTTGGCTACCAACACCCCAAGCACGTCCATGCGGGTATCCGGCAAGTCAATCCCCTCCTCTTCGTCATCGAGGGATGTGCCCTTTGGAGACCGGTATTTTTCGAGCAACACGTTGTTACACGTGGAGTTAACGTAGGGACCCAGTCGATCCGCCTGGCGAATGCCGCCTTCGTTCCGCAGCGCAGTCAGCACGCGAACGAACGTTTCCTGGCGAACATCCTCAATATCCTGTGGTGATTGCAATCTCGACCGCAGCTTGATCTGGATCAGTTCGCTGAAATAGGCAACAAAATGTTCCTGCGTGCGAAAGTCACCAGCACGGAGCCGTTCCAGGTAGGAATCGTCAAACTCTTGAAATTGCAAGCCTGATTCCTCGGGGGACCTGAAGAATAGCCGTCATTCTACCCCAAGGCGTCATTTGCCGCGACTGGCCGGGCATCCCAGAAAAAAAATCTGGGCCCCGTGAAACGTTTTCGACCCCCGCCGCACTACTGCCATAGCAACGACAGACTGGCTGGCCGATCCAAGGATCGCCCCGTGCAGCAAGCTAAACGGGGCCGAAACCAAGGAAAGGACAGAAAATCCCGACGAGGAGCCTTGCTTTCGGGGGAAGGGTAAGGAAACCTCGTAACATCGCCGGAGCTGGTTACTCGGCTCCGGCGTAAATCGGGATCTTTTTTTCTTTTTTGTAGCTCCTGCCCAGGTTCAAACAATCACTCAACAACTCTATAGCTCCGACTGAGAAGCGGGATCTGCCCGCTGCGGGGGAAACACCAGGGGACCTCAATCGCCGGCTTCGACCGGTTCCGCCTCGCCCACCTGCTGGCGCCACATCGCGTAGTACAGGCCCTTTTTCTCAAGCAGCTGCGCGTGCGCTCCCGATTCCACGATCCGACCGCGCTCCAGCACATAAATCCGATCAGCATGCATGATCGTCGACAGACGGTGCGCAATCAGGATCGTGATCGCTTCCTGGTTCGTCGCGACTTCACGGATCGTTCGGCTCACTTCTTCTTCTGTCAGCGAATCAAGCGACGATGTTGCTTCGTCGAACACCAGCAGCTGTGGGTGTCGCAGCAGCGCTCGTGCAATCGAAAGCCGCTGCTTTTCACCGCCGGAAACTTTCACGCCGCCTTCGCCGATGACCGTATCGAGCCCACGATCGGCTCGTGCCAGCAAACTGTTCACCGCGGCCTTCTGCAGAACTTCCATGCACTCTGCATCCGTGGCTTTTGGATTGACGAAGAGAAGGTTCTCTCGAATCGAGCCTGAAAACAATTGTGTATCCTGCGTGACAAACCCAATCTTTTCGCGCAGTTCATCAAGATCCACGCGAGTGGACGGCACGCCGTTATAGAGAATCTCCCCGGACTTGGGCGCATACAAGCCGACCAGTAGCTTGACCAAGGTCGTCTTGCCTGCGCCCGACGGACCGACGAACGCAATCGTGTCACCGCGCGCCGCCGAGAACTCAATCTCGCAGAGCGCAGGGGTATTCGCGCTGTGGTGCTGAAAAGTGACCTGATCGAACTGCAAGGTCATCAATTCATCGATCGGGACCGGATCGACTGGCTTCGGATCGCGTGGCGTGTCCAGAATGTCCTGGAAATTCTGCAACGATACTTCCGTCTCGCGGAAAGTATTGATGACGTTTCCGAGTTCCTGCAGCGGCCCGAAGATAAAAAACGAATAGAGCAACAAGGAAAAAAACTGACCGATAGTGATTTCCTGACGGAAGATCAAATACAGCATTAGGAACAAGATGCTGGTTCGCAGCGCATTCACCGACGTGCCCTGGATAAAACTCAAGCTGCGCAGATACTTCACTTTTTTCAGTTCGAGTTTCAGAATCTTCTCTGTGACGCCGTTCAGCCGATCGACTTCCTGTCCCGCAAGCCCAAGACTCTTGACAAGTTCGATGTTGCGCAACGATTCGGTCGTGGAACCTGCAAGAGCGGTCGTCTCGGCCACGATTGTCTTCTGAATTTTCTTGATACGCCGGCTGAGAGTCAGGCTGATGAACGCGAGCAATGGGACCGCCACCGCGAAGGCTGGGACGATGCTCCAATGCACGCGAAACGCGTACACCATGACGAACACGAAACCCACGAGTGAAATGAAGATGATGTTGATGGCAGACGTGATGAACTTCTCCACGTCCGCGCGTACTTTCTGGAGCTTGCCCAGTGTCTCTCCGCTACGTTGATCTTCAAATACCTGGTAAGGCAGATCGAGCGAGTGCCGGATGCCGTCGGAATACATCTGCGCCCCGACCCTTTGCACAATCACGTTAACGAAATAGTCCTGAAAATTCTTGGCCACGCGAGATACAAACGCGACGCCGACAGCCGCCAACAACAGCAGTCCGGCTCCCTTCACAAACTGCATCTGTGTGTAGTGGTTGTATTTGGTGGCGTACTCGTCGATCACGTGGCGAAAGATGACCGGGTCGAGCAGCGAAAAGATCTGGTTGGTCGCAGCCAACACCAGCGCAACGAGAACGATCTTCCAGTGCTGCCGGGCATACGAAATTAGCAGCTTCATATTGAGCTAGTCCTTAGATTGCCCCGGCAGTCGCTGCGATTCAAGCACAAAGACACCGCGATTCATGGCGGCAAAGCCCTTTGGTTACAACGGCATCACCCCGAAGTCCGTGCCGACTCTACAGCACGCGACTTAGATCGACCCGATGAAAGCCCGGCGCATCTCCTCCGATGCCGGGTGTGAAGCCTCATAAGTCGTAATTTCAGACTCATGCTGCAGGGTCAATCCGATGTCGTCGAGCCCGTTGAGCAGGCAGTGTCTGGAAAAATCATCGACGGCGAATTGGGCCGAAAATCCCTGCCCGTCTTCGATGCGCAAATTTTCAAGATCGACGGCCAGTTCGTAACCGGCCTGTTGAGCACGTTTCATCAATGTCGCAGCGTCTTCTTCGCTGACGATCACCGTCAGCAATCCGTTCTTCAAACTGTTGTTGGCAAAAATATCCGCGAAAGATGGCGCCACCACAACCCGGAATCCGTAGTCGTCCAGCGCCCAAACGGCGTGCTCCCGGGAAGAACCGCATCCGAAATTCTTACCCGCGACCATAATCGTCGCTTTCTCGTATTGCGGATGATGCAGCACGAACGTCGGATCTTTCTTTCCTTCCGCCGTGTGCCGCCAATCGTAAAACAGGAATTGACCAAACCCCGTACGCTCGATTCGCTTCAAGAACTGCTTAGGGATAATCTGGTCCGTATCGACGTTGACGCGGTCTAGCGGTGCCACCACGCCTTTATGTTTGCGAAACGCTCTCATATCAAGTTCTCGCTCGTAGAAATTTCCTTGTGTAACGGGGTGTCCTTCGTGCCTGCTAAGTTCAGTGGTTGTTCACTGAAAACGCCACTTTCGAATATCCGAGAAATGTCCTTCAATCGCAGCAGCGGCAGCCATCATGGGGCTGACGAGATGCGTGCGCCCCCCTCGACCTTGCCGTCCTTCGAAATTGCGATTGCTGGTGGAAGCACAGCGTTCGCCGGGCTGAAGGATGTCCGGATTCATTCCTAGGCACATCGAGCATCCCGACTCCCGCCATTCAAAGCCCGCATCCTGGAAAATTCGGTCTAACCCTTCCTGCTCAGCGGCGCGCTTCACTGCCTGCGAGCCGGGCACAACCATCGCGCGCACCTTTGGATTCACGTGATATCCCTTGGCGACCTTCGCCGCCGCCCGTAAGTCCTCCAGTCGGGAGTTTGTGCATGATCCAATGAACACGCGATTGACCGGAATTCCCTCGACCGGCGTTCCAGGCTCGAGACCCATGTAGCGCAGCGCCTGCTCGGCGGCCCGGCGATCCGAGTCTTGTGGAAAGTTACCGAGGTCCGGCACTCGGTCCGTCACCGCGACAACCATTCCCGGATTCGTTCCCCAGGTCACAAAGGGAGCAAGTTTCGTGGCATCGATCTCAATGACGGTGTCGTATGTCGCGGCTTCGTCAGAATTTAAAGCGCGCCAATTGGCGACAGCCCCGTCCCAGTTTTTCCCGTGTGGAGCAAAACGGCGGTTCTTGACGTAAGCAAACGTTATTTCGTCCGGAGCTATCATCCCCGCGCGCGCGCCCGCCTCGATGCTCATGTTGCAAAGTGTCATACGCCCTTCCATCGAAAGCGCGCGGATAGCTTCTCCCGTGTACTCGATCACATGCCCGGTTGCTCCGTCGGTGCCGATCTGGCCAATGATGCCTAGCGCCAGATCCTTCGCCGTTACGCCTTCGCTCAGCGGACCCGACACTTTTACCTGCATGGTTTTGGGTTTCTTCTGCGGCAGGCATTGCGTGGCCAGCACGTGCTCAACTTCAGATGTTCCTATGCCAAACGCCAGCGCCCCGAATGCGCCATGCGTGCTGGTATGGCTGTCCCCGCAGACGATCGTCATGCCCGGCTGAGTGAGCCCGAGTTCCGGGCCGATCACATGGACAATTCCCTGGTCTGCAGAATCCATGTCGAAAAGAGGCACACCGAATTCTTTGCAATTCTTCTGGAGAGCCTCAATCTGTTTTGCCGCGATCGGGTCTGTAATCGGCGTTCCGCGCGGTTCCGTGGGAATGTTGTGATCAACGGTCGCCACGGTGCGCAGCGGCTGTCGCACCTTCCTACCCGCCACCCGCAATCCATCGAAAGCTTGTGGTGAGGTGACCTCATGGATCAGGTGGAGGTCGATATATAGCAAAGGAAGCCGACCGGTCGGTTGGCTTACCAGATGTGCATCCCAGACTTTTTCAAACAGCGTTCGTGGAGGTGTCATGGATATTGAGTCTCGAAGATTTGTACGTACCGACCAGGATGCGATGTGACCCCAACATTGCCAAATCCCCAACCTCTGATAAGGACTTTGCCTCCGAGGCTGAGCGATACGGACTAGTTTACCAGCGATCGGCGGGCTTAGTCCCCGCATGCAGACCGTGGGAATCTGGTTTATAAGGCGGCAAACTCACGGTATCATTAGTGTTTCCCGCTATTTCACCCCAAGGACTCTAATGATCAACGGCAAGCGCATTGCGGTGGTGCTGCCCGCCTACAACGCCGAGAAGACGCTCGAAAACACCGTCAGTGAACTTCCTGATGTTGTCGATATCAAAATTCTGGTCGATGACCATAGCTCTGACCGCACGGTCGAAATCGCGGAACGGCTCGGGCTGCAATATTACGTGCACGACCAGAATTACGGATACGGGCGCAACCAACAGACTTGTTACCGCGAAGCGCTAGCGGCAGGCGCTGACGTCGTGATCATGGTTCACCCGGATTACCAGTACACCCCGTTACTTACCACCGCAATGGCGAGCATGGTCGCCTATGAAGTGTATGACGTTGTACTCGGTTCGCGCATCATCGGGGGGACCGCTTTGCATGGCGGCATGCCGCTCTGGAAGTATGTAGCCAACCGGTTTCTGACCGCATTCGAAAACATTTTCTTGAGAATCAAGCTGTCCGAGTACCACACTGGATACCGCGCCTTCAGCAGCAAGGTTTTGACGCGGTTGCCTCTTCTCGAGAATTCGGACGATTTCGTTTTTGACAACCAGGTGCTGGCTCAATGCGTCCACTTTGGATTTCGCATTGGCGAAGTTTCCTGCCCTACGAAGTATTTCGAAGAAGCGTCATCGATCAATTTCGCGCGCAGCGTGACGTACGGCTTGGGCGTATTGCGAACGACGCTTCAATTCGCTCTACAACGATGGGGCATTGCTAATTTCCGAATTTTTAACGAGAAGGGTCGTCGCCTCGAACCCGGACTGCCCGAGTATTACGCGCGCGGAGCAGTGGTTGGAACCAAGGCATAAGCGTTGCCTTCTTCGGTGGAACCCTCACAAACTGATCGCGTCCGACCGCGATTTAGGAAACTCGCGCTTCTTGGTCTAATTTCCTGCGCCGCATTTCTCGTTCACGGCTATCACCCGTACGTAGAAGATGCGGAAATTTATGTGCCAGCAATTAAGAAGCTTCTGAATCCTGTGCTTTACCCTTACAACCAGGCGTTCTACGCGTCGCACGCGCGGCTATCATTGTTTTCAAATATTGTCGCAGCATCCGCACGAGTAACTCATCTCCCGATCGATTGGGTTTTGCTGGGCTGGCAGTTTGCCTGCGTATTTGTATTTCTGTACGCCTGCTGGAAGATCGGGAGCCTCGTATTTGAGGATCGCCTTGCCGCGTGGGGCGGAGTCGCGCTGGTCGCTCCGCTGCTGACAATTCCGGTTGCGGGTACCGCTCTCTACATCATGGATCAGTATCTGACGGCTCGATCCTTCTCCGCTGCGACCGTACTCATGATGGTGGCGAGTGTCGCAGAACGGCGTTATGGCCGTGCGGGTGTCTGGGCCGTGCTCACCGCCGTGGTTCATCCGCTGATGGTCGTTTTCGGGGTTTCGTACGCAGCTCTGCTGATGTGGTTCCGGCGCGACAGGACCGCCGATCCACTGCGTCCATCGCTCGCCGCTGCATTGCCATTCGGACTGTTTCCTTCGCCCACAGATGCGTATCGTTCCGTTGTGCAAACCCGTTCATATTTCTTCCTGATGAAGTGGGAGTGGTACGAGTGGGTGGGCATCTTTGCACCACTGGTTCTGTTTTGGTGGTTCTCTCGAATTGCACGCACCCGCAACATGCCGTTGCTCGCGACGATGTGCCAAGCATTGATTGCCTTTGGACTGCTATTTTTCACAGCGGGCGTTGTCCTGACAATCCCCGATCGATTTCTGCAGTTTGCGGAACTACAGCCTTTGCGAGCGCTTCATCTCGAGTACACGCTGCTGTTCGTCTTTGGGGGCGGGCTGCTTGCGCAATTTGTGTTGCAGAAACACCTGTGGCGCTGGCTGGCATTGTTCGTCCCACTATGCGGTGGCATGTTTTATGGAAGCCGGCAGCTGTTTCCGGATACACCCCAAATTGAATTTCCCGGCGGCGCGCCTCGCAATCCGTGGGTCGATTCATTTCTATGGATACGCGAAAACACTCCCGTGGAAGCTTATTTTGCTCTCGACCCCAACCACATGGCACTTCCTGGAGAGGACCAGCACGGTTTTCGCGCTCTGGCCGAACGGTCCATGCTCGCGGATGGTGTGAAGGACTCGGGCGTCGTGACGATGTTTCCGCAGCTGGCTGAGACTTGGATCGAGCAAACAAATGCTCAGCGAGGGTGGAAGGATTTTGAGATCGGGGATTTCAGGCGCTTGAAGGAGATGTACGGGGTGGACTGGGTTGTGCTTGAAAAGCCAGTGAAGGTGGCGCTGGCGTGCCCATACGAAAATGAGCACCTGAAGGTGTGCCGCATTGAATAGCACTTCATTAGCATGAACCTTTACTTCCTACCCAGCACCTGCCCCATGTGAGCCGCTGCTGGTAGCATCTAAGCGAACTATGCCGAGCACCACAGTAGCCCCAACCGGACGCCGCCACATGGCACTCGGGGAAATCCTCGCCTTTGCGTACGATACTTTCTCGAGCAACAAGGTGAAGTTTGCGTTAACCGCCTTGGGCATGGTGATCGGCACTGCCTCTTTGATCCTGGTGGTCACGATCGGCCTCACTGGCAAGCAGTACGTGATGAACCAGATTCAAGCCATCGGCGCGAACCTGATCTACGCCGAATATGAGGGCGGCGCGCCTCGCATCACTAACGTGAATCCGGATCCTCTTACGATCGACGACATGGTTGCCGTCCTCGCGCAAGTACCCGGTATCGCAGCCGCATCTCCAGTGATTCCGCTAGATGAACGCGTGCCTGTGGGCAATGGTCAGGAACGCGACGTTCGTGTTCTTGGCGTTTATCCCGAATACTCCCAGGTCCGCAATCTGGTCGTGCTCACCGGACGCTTCTTCGACCAGCAGGATTCGCAGGGGCATAACAAGGTAGGCGTAATCACTCCGAAGATGGCGGAACAGCTGTTTGGGTCGCCGGAAGAAGCGGTAGGCAAAGTTATAAAGCTCAGCGGGCTGCCCTTCACGATCGTCGGCACGTTCAAGGAACGGGTGGACACCTTCGGCCAGTCGGAAGTGACAAATAACACGATGCTGATTCCATATTCGGTGGCCCGATATTTCCAAGACACGCCGAACGTGAAGCAGATCTACTTCTCCACCACCGATTCTTCAAACGTCATTCCGGTCACCCTTCAGATTCGCAAGGTAATCCAGTCACGACATCGCCCTGAGTCTGTCTATTCCGTTGAGAATCTGACCCAACTGGTGGCGGTCGCGGAAAAAACTGCGAATGCACTCACGTTGGTCCTCCTGGCCGTCGCGCTCGTGGTGCTCCTGGTGAGCGGTATCGGCATCATGAACATCATGTTGTCGACGGTGAGTTCGCGCATCCGCGAAATCGGGATTCGAAAAGCGATTGGCGCCACCACCCGGGAAATTCGCTTTCAGTTTCTGTCCGAAGCCATCCTGATTTCGCTGGTTGGAGGAATTCTGGGCACCATCATCGGGCTGGCTCTACCGTTCTCGGTTCGCTTTTTTACGGACTACCGCATCCCGATTTCAGGACTCTCCGCGATCATTGCGATCGTTGTGTCTTCGCTGGTAGGAATAATTTTTGGAACGATTCCAGCGACGCGCGCTGCACAACTGGATCCGGTGGAGAGTTTGAGGTACGAGTAGAACGAATACTTAGCTCTTCCATTCCCACTTCGTTGCCGTTTCAGCGAATTTCTTTTCGTACATTGCGAATGCAACTTGTGGGCGGACCTCAAAGATCGGACCCATCTTCGGGTCGAGTTTCCACGGCGTATATTTTTTGTGGTAGTACGGTGCCACGCGGGCGATCAGTTTCTTGTCGTTGATGGGTGCGGCTATTCCTTCGACGATCACGGCTTCGTGAGCCTTCTCGGTACACACGACACATTTTCGATTGCGTGCCAGATTCTTCGCCTTTCGCGATTTGCCTCCGGTACTGAAATAGAAACGCTGATCGACCCAGATGCCCCAGATCGGCATAGCATGAGGTGCGTCATCTGGACGAACCGAAACGAACCAATAGTTATGGGATTCGACTAGACGCTTCTCTGCCCATTTCCAAGGCAGCAAACCTTCGGCCGCCGACGGAAAACCGTATCCCAATGCGACAGGGCGTGAAGAGACAGGACTCTCAGCCGCAGATTTCGTGGAAGATCCAGCGCGGGCCATGACGCATTTTGTCATACATCAGGGACGTGGATCGAGACACTATCCATACTTCGCTTCGCGTGTCGCGCCTTGGTGACCAGGCTCAACTCGAATTTCAAACAGCTTCGGCCACAGCTTACCGGTTACGAAGAGCCGATCTTGCTTGGCATCGTAGGCAATGCCGTTCAGTACGGCGCCTGGCCCATTTAATTCCCTCTTATCGATAATACCGTTGAGGTTGATCCATCCCAGAACTTTCCCGGTTCGCGGAGAAATACGAACAATCTGATCGCTCTGCCAGATGTTTGCGTAGACCTCACCGTGAACGAATTCGAGTTCGTTCAGCTGATCAACCGGATGCCCCGCCTCATCGGTGACCCGAATGCGCTTCGTCTCTTTGAAAGTAGCTGGATTGAGAAAGCGCAGATAGGAAGTGCCATCACTCATGATCAGTTGCGTCTTATCGTGAGTCAGGCCCCATCCTTCGCCTTCGTACCCGAAAGTGCGCAATAGGGAAAAACTGAAACGGTCGTAGACGAACCCCTGATGGGATTGCCACGTCAGCTGCACAAGAGTGCTGCCCCAATCGGTGAGTCCCTCCGCAAAATATTTCGGAGCCACATCGTACTTCTGAAGCACTTTGCCTGTTGAGAGATCGAGCATCCGTATGGACGATTTGCCGTTGAGACCGGTGCTCTCATACAAATGTCCGTCGACGAAAACGAGGCCTTGAGTGAACGCATCGGCGTCGTGCGGATAGACGTGGACAACCCGATAGCTGTCGTAGAGACGTGGCGCGGGTGGTTGCGCTTCGGAGGCAACGGAGGTGACCACTACCGAAACGACCAAAAAAAGACGTGCAAGCATACAGAGGTGAAGTTAGCCGTTCGCATGCCGTGCGTAAAGGGATGTGAGTTAGGTTGACTGCGTGTTCAGGGACGTCATTTCGAGTTGACTTTTCTTCATTCCGAGCGAACCGAGGAATCTGCTTGTTGCGTGGATGAAAATGGTTCCGCTTTAGGGCGCAGGTCAGACCAATAGAAAAGCCGGGCTGGTTGACCCGGCTTCTCTCCGCATTCCACATGAAGCTCGACCCTTACATCACCAATGCGAGGGCCTCCAATTCATGCTGAAGAACCGGCAGAGCGCAGCCCGCCATTTCCACGCGGCTGGCGGCATCCATGGCTGCCTGCGGCGACACCCCGTAGCCGCGGCCCATCAGGAACACCTGCAACAGCTCAGCAGCTTCACGCGAATCGATCATCCCACCCTGTAGCAGATCGTTTCGCAACGCTGATAACTCGATCACCGAAAAACGTTCTTTCATGGTCGTCATCACCTCCGACCTCATTTGCCTGATTAGACTCATCGGCAGCCTGATTTGTTGCATGCAATTCGGAGGCCGTAACTTTGGTACTGTCTGCAACCGTGGAAAAACCAGTACCGAAGTTCTCTAACTGACTGGATAAAGAAGGTTTGACGGGGCGAACCTCGGGTCGGCACAGGTTACCGCACGAAGGGGATCACCATTCCAGAATTGACACGAAGTGTCGGTCCGGGACAGAAAGGGGCGTTTGGCCCTCGCCACTGGGCCAGGTTCCACGACTACTCAGGATCGATCGTTGCTTCGTCGACCAGCATGATTGGAATGTCATCCCGTACGGGGTAGACGCGGCGACAGACGTCACACTTTAAACTTTGGCCATTGTCCTTTTGAACCAACGGCTTTTTACAGACAGGGCACACGAGAATTTCGAGTAGTTCCTTGGAAACCATTATGAAATTGTACGCCCGAAACTGCAGCCCGAAAATCGCTCTCAAATTCGCGGGGCACAAGGCGACCTGACGGATTTCTTGTGTACGATAATAGCGGTGTTGTTCCGCCAATCCCTCGTTTGGAGACCCAATGCCGGCGACTATTCTTGATGGAACCAAAATCGCAGCCGACATCCGCGCTGAAGTCGCTTCTGAAGTTAAAACGATGGCGGCCGCCGGTGTTCGCCCGGGGCTGGCGGTTTTGCTGGTCGGCCACAATCCAGCGTCTGAGATTTACGTTCGCGGCAAGGTGAAGAGCTGCGACGAAGTGGGGATTATTAGCGAACAACACACACCCCCAGAAAGTTCGACTACCGAAGACTTATTGACGCTCATCCACGATCTGAACCTGCGCGATGAGATCGACGGCATCCTGGTCCAGTTGCCGCTTCCGCCGCAAGTAGACGCCAAGAGAGTCCTCCTTGCGGTCGATCCGGCGAAGGATGTCGATGGATTCCACCCGATGAACGTAGGTTTTCTTTCCACACAGCGGCCGGGACTCGTCCCATGCACGCCGGCGGGCGTAATGGAGATTCTGAAACGCAGCAACATTCCAGTCGCCGGGCAGGAAGCTGTCGTTGTCGGACGCAGCGACATCGTCGGCAAGCCAGTCGCGATGCTGCTGACTAACGCCAACGCTACCGTCACGATCTGTCATTCGAAGACCCGCGATTTGCCGGGGGTGTGCCGCCGTGCCGATATCCTTGTGGCGGCCATTGGTAAAGCCGGGTTGATTGCTCCCGACTTTGTGAAGCCCGGCGCCACCGTGATTGACGTGGGAATGAACACCATCAAAGATCGCCACGAATTCGAGAAGTTTTTCATGGGCAATGTAAAGCGCGAGACCACGTTCGCGCTCAAGGGATCCGTGCTGATGGGCGACGCGGATCCGCACGTTGCGGAGGTGGCGGGTGCGATGAGTCCCGTTCCCGGCGGAGTCGGTCCCCTTACGATTGCCATGTTGATGTCGAATACTCTGAAGGCAGCGAAACTGCGCCGTGGCGCTGGAGTTGCGGCGCTGGCCAGTTAGGCTTCCGTTTTACCGCGAAAACGTGCGAGAAATATCGCCACCGGATTCGTTCGATTCTTAGATCACTGTCATGCAATGCCTTTGACGTCTTTCCTACCATGATCAAAGTTGGCTTAACCGGCGGGATCGCGAGCGGGAAATCTGTTGTCGGCGAGATGTTCGCGATACTCGGTGCTCACGTGATCCAGGCGGATGCGATTTCGCACGAACTCATGCAGCCTGGCCAGGCGGTGTACGAAGAGGTCGTCCGCCACTTCGGGCGCGAAATTCTGAATGCAGACGGAACCGTCAACCGCCCGCGGCTTGCGGAGGCAGCCTTCGGAGCACCGGGATCTGCCTCTGCAACCCGTGTAGAAGAACTGAATAAAATTGTGCACCCAGCCGTCATTCGCCGGCAGGATGAATGGATGGAAGAGGTCGGCCGGGGCGACCCCGATGCCGTTGCGATGGTCGAAGCAGCTCTTATCCTCGAAGCTGGTGCCGCAAAACGCTTTGACAGACTCGTTGTGGTGACCTGCAGGATCGAGCAGCGCGCCGAACGATTCGCGGCTCGAACCAAGCTGCCTCTCGAAGCTGCGCGGGTAGAAGTCACGAGACGCATGGCGGCGCAGTTACCCGATGAAGAAAAGATTAAAGCTGCCAATTTCGTGATCGACAATTCCGGGTCGCTCGACGCAACAGAAAAACAGGTCCGCGACGTGTGGCAGAAGCTGAAAACGCGGGCAGCCTAGTTTTCACTGCGGCGGGCTTTTCGAGAGATGCGCTACGCCTTCGGTGACGGCTCAACCAGCCACCGTAACAACATATTGACGAGGCTGAGCACAATCGCTCCCCAGAATGCAGCCCCGAACGTCGCGACATGAAATCCTGGGACGACCGCGCCTGCCAGCTCGAGCATGATCGCGTTGATCACCAGCCAGAACAGACCGAGCGTGAGAATGGTCAACGGGAAAGTTACGACCTTCAGGAAGAATCCTAGCGTTGCATTAATGAAACCAATTACCAGGGCAGCAATGAGTGCAGCGACGGGACCGCTGACGCTGATGCCGGGAACGACACGGGAGACAATCCAGACCGCGAGCGCGCTAAGCGCCCAGTTCAAAAGCAGCCGCATCGGGGAAGGCCTCCAACCTGCAGCAAAACTATAAACGCGCGCCTTGCTTGCAATCAACAACCTGGATCGCACCAACACGTTCACGCGCACTAGAATAATTGCCAGTGTCTCCTCAAAAAACCAACGCGGCGCGCTTGCTTGATCAGATGAACATTGCGTATGAGCTGCGCGAGTATGAGGTCGATCGGAATGACCTCGCTGCGGAAACCGTTGCCGCCAAGATTGGGTTACCGGCGGAACAGGTGTTCAAAACGCTGGTTGCACGTGGGGACCGATACGGAATTGCGATGGCCGTGATCCCAGGCGATGCGGAACTCGATCTCAAGGCTCTGGCAACGGCTACAGGCGACCGCAAAATGCAATTGGTTCCGGTGAAAGAGCTCCAGGGACTGACTGGATATGTTCGCGGAGGAGTAACCGTACTCGCTGGGAAAAAGGACTATCCCGTATATGCGGACGAGACGATTGAACTTTTCGACATCATCTCCGTTTCTGCGGGAGTGCGCGGTCTGCAGATCTTGCTCCCGCCAGCCGACTATGTGCGAGCGGCGAACGCCATCGTGGCTTCGTTGGCGCAGTCCAAGACGTAGCTGGACGTGGCTTGGCACATTGGACTGAAATCTTCGATGCCTTTAAATCCGAAACGTTAAAGCTTTGAATCCTTGTTACCATGACCCCGCATGGCGAAACGGGTCCTTTATCTGGCCTTAGCGGCTCTCACTGTGACTGCAATCCTCACCGTGATAAGCCACTACGTGACACCGCTGCCCCAAACTTTATTGCTCGCAGTCCGCTGGATAACGCTCGCGACTTTCATTTTTTATGCGGCCATCCGTCGCACTCTCACCACTTGGATCGTCATCGCCATGCTCATTGGCGCGGCCCTAGGACACGACTGGCCTTCGCTCGCAATCAATCTTCGAGTTGTCGCACAGATTTTTCTGCGTCTGATCAAGACCATCATCGCGCCCCTGCTGTTTGCCACACTCGTCAGCGGGATCGCGGCGCATTCCGATCTGAAAAAAGTCGGGCGCATGGGCGTCAAGGCGCTGATTTATTTTGAGGTCCTCACCACGCTCGCGCTCGTCATCGGACTCGCTGCCATCAACATCAGCAAAGCGGGGGTAGGGATTCAGGTGGCCGGCCCTGCGGCCGACTCCCTTCCCGCCCAGAAAGTCACTTGGCAAGACACGCTCTTGCACACGGTGCCTGAGAACATCGCGAAATCTGTTGCCGATGGACAGATCCTCCAAGTCGTCGTTTTCAGCATTTTGTTTGGGATCGCGCTGGCGCTTGTCCGCGAAGAACGCCGCAGGCCCCTCGTGCAACTCACCGAAAGCCTCGCAGAGACGATGTTCAAGTTCACGAACATCGTGATGTGGTTTGCGCCGCTTGGCGTGGGCGCTGCGATCGCCTATACCGTGGGCAGCACCGGCATGGGCATCCTGGTGAATCTGGCGAAGCTTCTCGCCACGCTCTATGTGGCGCTGTTTGTCTTTGTATTTGGAGTCTTGTTGCCCATCGCGCTGGTCGCGCGGGTCCCGATCCGCAGATTTATCGGCGCTGCGGCCGAGCCAGTGACGATCGCGTTTGCAACCGCGAATTCCGAAGCAGCGCTGCCGCGGGCGATGGAAGCCATGGAAGCGCTCGGCGTCCCACGCCAGACGGTCGCCTTCATCATGCCGACCGGATACAGCTTCAATCTCGACGGCAGCACGTTGTACCTGTCGTTGGCCGCGATTTTTGTGGCCCAGGCTGCGGGCATCCATATGTCGCTCGGACAGCAACTCCTACTAATGTTCACGCTCATGTTGACCAGCAAAGGCGTCGCGGGAGTTTCCCGCGCTTCGATCGTCATCCTCCTCGGCACAGTAGGATCGTTCGGCTTGCCCGTGGAACCAGTGTTCATCCTTCTCGGCATTGATCAGTTAATGGACATGGCGCGGACCTCCGTCAACGTACTCGGTAACTGCCTGGCGACCGTGGTGATTGCGAAGTGGGAGGGGGATTTCGAGACGGAGAAGGCCTCGGCGGTGGTGATGAGCGCGGTGGAGGAATGAGAAAGACCCTCAACAGCGTTACAATGTTCAATCCTCCAGAAACTTAAAGGCGCAACATGGAGTCTAAAGCCATATAAACATGTAACACCCCGCATGTTCTGGCGGCCAACACTTCGAAGCTCGCGCATCCGCATTTTTGTTGCGTGCTTCTTTCTTGCTTTGTGCGTTTGGTTCCTGCTGTATTTCGATTCGATACACCAGCGCCACAAAGCAGAGCGCTTCATTTCCGACTTAGAATCGTTTCAGTTTGCGGACGCGGGTTTTACCGAAGTGCGCGACCTGATGGTTCGCCACCGCGGAGAAGCCGTCCAACAACTGGCCCCAGGCAAGCCGCTTTCGATTGGTGTCGCCACGAGAGACACCAATGGAAAAATCACTCTTCCCGCGGTCCAAAATGCCCCGACATGCACCATCCAAGACTGCACTTTTGAGATTTGGATTCACCCTCGGACTGCACGGCTCCCTTTCTCTGCGATGCTGGCAGACTGGATATATACCGCTTTTCGCGCTCTTGGTATCCGGAGTTGGGTGCTCTACGGACGATTTGAGATCTCCAACGGCAAGTTAAGGCGAAGCTTCACGACGGTTGGAGAACTCAGACACCAAACATTGAGTTCATACCCTGGACTTCTCTGGTTCGGGTACGAAGTATCGACAACGAATCCTTCGGAATACGCTTCACATTTCGACGACAACTATACGATTGGAATTGAGCAGAGAGGCTGGAATGTACTCCAAGCTGGCCTTGTACAAGTACATGGCTCTCCAACGGTGCGTGCCTTCGATATTCGTCTTGGTTGCTTGACCTCTCCGTTTCACAGTTGCGATAGATTTGGTGAGCTTGCGCCTTCTGCCTGGGCAGATCACCTGGCACAGAATTCAGGCACACACAACACAAGGCGGTAGGCTCCTGAAAACTGCGCGTGACGACGTGAACAGCGGCCGTCTCGATGACGGCTGTGCCGCATAGACCGGGGTCTCTTCCCCCCTAACCCCCGGTCACACTTCCTTACAAATTTGCGCTCCCACCGCCTCCCGCTCAATGTCCGTAGGTTACACTTGTTGGATCCATAGTCTGATCGAACCCTACTGACACCCTGCATTTGAGGAGACACCCATCATGGCTGATGCCGCTCTGAGTGGCGCTGAATTCAAGAAGCAACTGCGCGAGGGAAAGCCGAAGTTCGGCCTGTTCATCAACTCGCACAGCCCGACCGTGGTCGAACAGCTCGCGTTCAGCGGATACGACTGGCTGCTCGTCGACACACAGCACGGTCCGATGACTTACGAAAAACTTTCCGCCATGCTCGCCGGCATTTCGAACGGCGGCGCGCGGTCGATGGTACGCGTCGGGGGATACGACGACCGCCCCGGCATCCAGCAGGCGCTCGACATGGGCGCGGATGGCGTGCTCATCCCCTACATCAATACCGCCGACGAAGCCCGCCAGGCCGTGAGTTGCGCAAAGTACCCCACGGTCGGCACGCGCTCGGTCTATTTTCCGCAGCGCAGCATGAATCCCAAGGGACTGCTCGGCTACGCTGGCAACTGGAACAACGAAGGCATCGTCGCGTTGCAGGTCGAAACCGCGTCATGCATCGAGAACATTGCGGAGATCGCAGCTGTTCCCGGTGTCGACATTCTGTTTCTCGGGCAAAACGATCTCTGCATGTCGATGGGTCTCTACAACAAGTACGAGTTCCCGCATATGTACACATCGCCCGAGTTGGGCGCGGCCACACAGAAGCTGGTCGATCACGCGAAGAAGAACAACGTCATCCTCGGATTGTTCCTGTTCGGCACCTCGCGCGTGGGCGAATTCCTAGATAAAGGCTTCACGTTCATCAGTATCGGCAACGACCTGCATCACGTCCTGACGCAAGCCGGCGCCTACGTGAACGACATGGAGAACATCTCCAAGGAAAAAGGAAAAGCCTGGAAGCGTCGGACCACGGCACTGTTCTAGAGATTTCCTGCTTTTCTAACAAAATCGAAGACCCACCCTGTTCGCAGAAAATAAAAACAGGGTGGGCACCCCGCCTATGTCCCCGTAGCCCCGTTTACCCTGTGTCCCCGGTGGTAAGAGGTTTCTGCCTTTTCCGAATCGAATACCAATAACCCAGCTAACGACTCCCGTATCACCCCGTCTTTCGGGATACACTCTATGCGCTCAACCATAGCCCTCTTATTCATCGCGCTCGCCTCAACAGCCCTAGCCCAATCCAAACCCACCTGCGACACTCCCGCCCATCACGCCTTCGATTTCTGGCTCGGCGATTGGGACGTCAAGAACGCCAAAGGGGACACCGCAGGGTCAAGCCACATCGAGCGCATTCTCGACGGCTGCGTAATTTTCGAAAACTGGACCAGTCCCGGATACGCCGGGAAGAGCTTCAACACTTTCGGTCCGAAGACCCAGAAGTGGACGCAGTATTGGGTCGACACAGCCGGAACGCCCGCGGAAATGGTCGGACAATTCGAAGGAAAGAACCTGGTCTACTCCCGAGACATGATCCGGCGCGACGGTAAACCCGCCAAATCGCGCATGACATTCTTCAATCTTGGCGAGAACGACGTCCGCCAACTGGTAGAACAATCGACCGACGACGGCAAGACGTGGACGGCGCAGATTGACCTGCACTATTCGCGGAAGAAGTAAACGACTTTGCCAACCTCTCGGGCTCGATTTTAGAGAGCGATCTCGTCTCGAAACCGTAGAATCCTCTTCGAGGGAGTCTCGCCCGAGCGCGTCGCGCAACTTCTGTCGAAACCGAACGGCGACTGCCATCAGACTTCCCTGACGATTCGCGCGAGGTTCGAGAATGATGCTGGCGCATCAGGAACTTCTTCGGGAATTTCAAGACTTTGCGAAGTCCGCTCCAACAGTCGCATCCGTCATGGAGCGCATCAGCCAGCGCCTGCACGAAAAGATGACGCGCTACAACTGGGTGGGCTTCTATCTTGTGGACCCGGCCGACTCCGGCATCCTGCTGGTCGGACCTTTTGTTGGTAGTTTCACGCCCAACGCCCGCATCCCCCTCAATCGAGGATTATGTGGCGCGGCGGCCAGCACTGGGCGAACCGTCGTCGTAGATGACGTTTCCAAAGACCCGCGTTATCTTCCTGGATCCGCGCTCGTGAAGTCTGAGATCGTGGTGCCCATTTTCGTAAAGAGCAAGCTTGTCGCCGAGCTTGATATCGAGAGCTACTTTGCAAGCTCCTTCACGAAAGGCGAACAGGAGTTTGTCGAAGGATGCGCAGCCGTCGTCGCAAAGTACATGGCAACGAAGAAATAAAGCGGTTGATTTACTCCAACCCTCGTGTCCGGTGCTCTGCACCGTGTCCGCGCACCCACAGTCCAGCGGGGGCCTTGTCGGACCTAACTACCGTAAATCCAACGACGAACCCGTTGGCCTCCGACGTGCCATTCCTATTCCCGACTGGGCGACCAGCACCGGAGGCCAACCATGGCACACTTCACGCAGCTCAATCTTGGATCGAAACAATCAGAGAAATCAGCAACTACCCCGCGCAAGCGCGCCATGATGATGGAAGAAAAAGCCGTCCTCTTTGGCGCTCTTGTAATCATCTGCCTCACCTCGGGAGCCGTGCTCCTGACCACACAAGGCTGCTCCCGCGCATCCGACAAGCCCGCAGTTGCCGCTAACCAGATGCCGCAATCTCCCGCCGCGACGCAGAGCTCGCCGGCTGCGAGCGCACCGGTTGCGCCGGCCGTCGACGCAAAAAAGAAAGCGAGGCGTCCTGCGATCGTGACCTACAAAGACACGCGCTCAGGATTGTCGTTTCAGTATCCTCGCAAGTACACAATCAAGACCGGCAACTCGGCGAAGGAGGAACTCGCCGGCCTGGGACCTGTTCCGATGAACTTTGCTGCCGCAGGCGGCAAGACGCTCGCGACCATCGAAGTGAACGACACGTTCTATCCAGGAACCGATCTGAAGACCGCTTTCGTAAACGTGAACGTGAATCCCGCACTCTCGGCTGAGAAGTGTTCTGAATTTTCAGTACCGGTACCAGTCAGCGAAAAGACGATCCCGCCGTCCAGCGTGACGGTCGGCGAGAACCAGTTCATGTTCGCGGAAGACTTCGATGAAATGAACGCCGACCAGCCGATCGCTCGCTACTATCACAAATACGAAAATGCTACGTGCTACGAGTTCGCGCTCGGCATCGCCACTGATCGTAACGACACGAAAGAAGAAGTCCGCGCCATTGACCGCGATGCGGTCTTTGAAAAACTCGAGAAGATCGTGGCCAGCGCGCAGATCGAGTCGAAGGACGAGGTTAAGCCGGCCGCAAACGTAGAAGTCGGACAGACGACCCAGTCGGAGACCGTGAAAACGGAATCCGCAAAGACCGAGTCGAGCCAAACAGAAGACAACGACAATCGCTAGTGCATCGCCTGGAGTGACTTGGCCACGCTGCGAAACGCGGCGTGGCCGTTTTTATTCGCCGTTGGCGGCGATATTAGTGAATCCATAGACCGCAGATTAAGAATCTATACATTAGCTACACATATTATTTTCAATGGGTTAGCACCTACTCAAAGAATTATCGCTCGTCCTGTCGATCTTCCCACGTCCCATTCGACATACCAGTGAAGCAGGGATTCAGCAGCCACAAAGAATTACTCAGAGGAGAACGACCATGGCAACTGCAATCGCTACCCCTTACCGCTACTCGCCAAATCCAGCGAAGAGTTCTCGCCGAGCAAACATTCTGCTTTGGAGCGCCCAGGGACTGCTCGCAGCAATGTTTATTTTCGCGGGCGGAATGAAACTGATTACTCCACTCGCCGCGCTCGAACAGCAGGCGCAAATGTCCGGGATGTTTCTTCGGTTCATCGGAATCTGTGAATTTCTCGGCGCGCTTGGGCTGATTCTCCCTGGACTCACGCGCACTCGCACCGTGCTCACGCCGCTGGCCGCGTCGGGTCTCACGATCATCATGATCGGCGCGACGGTCGTAACTATCGCGACCACGGGCGTTACCATGGCTATCATGCCTTTTGTTGTAGGAGTCTTCTCGGCGCTCGTCGCGATCGGGCGATGGAGCGTGACCCCTCTTCGTACGCGAGCTCACGCGTAAACGATTTAGGTTACCGCTTTAGCGCCACGAAATTCATGCTCTCTACAAACCAATAGGAAATTAATTGCAACCCAACCACGCCACACCAATGTGCGACTTTTAAACGTTGCCCAAGCCCAGAAACTCGAATAAAAAAGACGCAACCTGTCGAACTCTTATTGGTTGGTTCGACGTCTAAGTAGAATCACCCGAATTTATTCCGAATATTAAGGAGATGCACATGCGAGTCATCGTCTTTGTAAAAGCCACCAAAGATTCTGAAGCAGGCAAAATGCCCGACAAACAACTCCTCGCGGACATGGGGAAGTTCAACGAAGAACTCGTAAAGGCAGGGATCATGCTCGCGGGAGAGGGCTTGCATCCAACTTCCAAGGCCGCGCGCGTGAAGTTTTCCGGCACCACGCGTACTGTTGTCGACGGTCCATTTGCCGAGACAAAGGAGCTGGTCGCTGGCTTCTGGCTTTGGCAGGTGCGTTCAATGGAAGAAGCAATCGAGTGGGTGAAGCGCTGTCCCAATCCTCACGCGGGAGACTCCGAGATCGAGATTCGTCCAATTTTTGAGGCCGAAGATTTCGGCAAGGAATTTACTCCCGAGTTGCGAGAGCAGGAAGAACGCCTGCGCTCCGAGATAGAAAAAAAGAAGAAAGCATCCTGATTTGGGTGTCGGTGCGGTCGTCGGTTAGTTCACCGCCGACGACTGCACTTCGCGCAAGCGACGTTCCAGGTATCGTCGTTCGCTGTCATTGGTCACAAAGCTAAGCGCGCGTTCGTAACTCTTTGCCGCTTCAGCCGGCCAACCAATGCGGCGTAATAGATCAGCGCGCGCGGCGTGCAGCAGGTGATAGTCGTCAAGATCGTTGCTCGCCGCCAACGCGTCAATCAACGCGAGGCCCGATCGAGGAGTATCCGCCATCGCCACTGCCACTGCGCGATTCAGAGACACAATCGGAGACGGTTGCACACGCTCAAGGACGTCGTAAAGTTGAACGATTTGACGCCAGTCCGTATCTTCAGCGCGCCGCGCGCGACAATGCACCGCGGCGATCGCCGCCTGCAGAGCGTAGGGGCCCGCGGAGTCGCGAAGGGTCTCGTCCACAAAGGGCAGAGCCTCCGCAATCTGTTCCTGATGCCAAAGACTTCGATCTTGTTCTTCAAGGACGATCAAATCTCCCGCGTCGTCACTGCGAGCATCGCGACGCGCGTCGTGCAGCAGCATAAGAGCAAGCAGGGCTGTCACTTCCGACGGAACCTGCGGTTCCATCAAACTGCGCACCAGGCGTCCCAGGCGAATCGCTTCTGCGCAAAGATCGGTTCGCACCAGCGGACCACCTCGCGTGGCAGCGTAACCTTCATTGAAGACCAGGTAGATGGCGGTCAGGACCGCATCGAGCCGTTCCGCCATTTCTTTGGTTTCAGGTACGACATATGGAATGCCCGCGTCTCGAATCTTGCGTTTCGCTCGTACCAGCCGTTGCGCCATCGTCGGCACCGGGACCAGGAAAGCGCGCGCGATCTCGTCAGTCTCCAATCCGCAAAGGGTCCGAAGAGTGAGTGCCACCTGTGCATCGAGTGCGAGCGCTGGATGGCAGCACGTGAAAATCAGTCGCAACCGGTCGTCGGGAATTTCACCGGTGTCGTAGTTCGGTTCCTCGCTTTCCTGAACCATGCCCGACTTGGCGTACGTTTCGAGCTTCTCTTCGAACCGCACTTTGCGGCGGATCCGGTCGATTGCCTTGTTCCGCGCGGTTTGAATGATCCATGCCCGGGGGAATTCAGGCACCCCGGATTCGCGCCACTGGTCCACGGCGGCCGTAAACGCTTCCTGCGCAGACTCTTCCGCCAAGTCAAAGTCGCCGACCAGTCCGATCAGCGCAGCCACGATTCTGCCCCAATCCGAACGGTAGACTTCTTCGACGGCCTCAACCGCATCCACAGGCATACCTGATTTTAGATTTTCCGGCGTGGGGTGTCGATTTGTGCCCCGCCCGTTCGATTCACTCACGGAGACACAAATGAAATACATGCTGCTGATCTACGGAGATGAAAAAGCTTGGACGGACTCAGAACGTGAAGAATGCTATGGCGAATCGACCCAGTTGGCTCACGTGCTTCAGTCCAAGGGACAGTACTTAGGCGCGTCACCTCTTCAGTCGGTCGTTACTGCAACGAGCGTCCAAATGCGCCAAGGGCGACGGCTCGTCACCGATGGCCCGTTCGCAGAAACGCGAGAGCAGCTCGGTGGCTTCTTCATGATCGAGGCTAAAAATCTGGACGAAGCAATCGATATCGCGGGTCAGATTCCTGGTGCTCGCAAAGGCACGGTGGAAATTCGTCCCATAGTTGAGATTCCTAGCCTGCCAAAGCAATAGCTCTGACAGAGAAGTCGTTGGAGGGCGTCATGTATCCAGATTGCATTTCGACTGCAACACTCGTGGTCGCGGGCACCGCCTCCGCGGGTGGAATGAGCGCACTGGTAGTGAAGCTGGTGCATGCGATCAAAACCAGAACGACGGTCGTCCAACGAAAGTCAAAGGAGAACGCGCAATGACAACCACGACCACAATCCCCACCATTGAGAAACCCAAGGCTGTGTCGCGGGCGGAATGGCTCGCAGCGCGCAGAGCGCACCTGGCCAAGGAAAAAGAACTGACGCTAGCTCGTGACATCCTGAGTGCCGAGCGACGAGCATTGCCTTGGATGAAAGTCGAAAAGAACTATGTTTTCGATACTCCGTCCGGAAAGAAAACCTTGGCGGAATTGTTCAATGGCCGAAGCCAGCTGATCGTTTATCACTTCATGTGGAGAAAGGAATATGGCGAGGGCTGCGTGGGCTGTTCATTCCTCTGCGATCACATCGATGGTGCAAACCAGCACTTGGCGCAACACGATGTAAGTTTCGTCGTCGTACCTCATGCCCCGGTGGCTGACTTTACGGCGTTCAAGAAGCGGATGGGCTGGAAGTTCGATTGGGCGTCTTCGCACGGCAACGACTTCGGATACGACTACCACGTGTCGTTCACGCCGGAAGAACTCGCGAAGGGCAAGGTTCTTTACAACTTCGAAATCGTCGACGCCTCAATCGAAGAGCTTTCCGGAATCAGCGTCTTTTACAAGGACGCGAACGGCGCTATTTTTAATACTTACTCCAGTTATGCTCGCGGGAATGAAGAGGTGCTCGGCACGTACATGTACCTCGATCTGACGCCGAAGGGCCGCAACGAAAATGGACCAAACCATAATCTGACGGACTGGGTACGACATCACGATCGCTACGATGCGAGCGGGTTCGTGGATAACACCGGCGCGTTTGTTGCCCGCAAACCGGCCGCATCGTGCTGCCATCCAAACGAGAACAGCGGGAATTGATCGGCCGGGACGCGCGGTTGCCAGTTATTCAGAACGATGAGGAGCAATTTATATGGCTAAATACGTAGATGGTTTTGTAACACCTGTGAAGAAGAAGAATTTGCAAGCGTATCGTCGTCTGGCCCAAATGGCCGGGAAAATTTTTCGTGAGTACGGCGCCATTGAGTTCCGCGAATGCGTTGGCGATGATCTCAACGTGAAGTTTGGCCTTCCGTTTTCGAAATTAAGCAAGCTCAAGCCCGGCGAGACTGTCATGTTCTCGTGGATCACCTATAAGTCTCGTGCTCATCGCGATCGCGTGAATACTCAGGCAATGAAGGACAAGCGCATGATGGCGATGAATCCTAAAACGATGCCCTTCGATCCGAAACGAATGGCTTACGGCGGTTTCAAGGTCCTCGTCGAGATCTAATCGCTTCCATAAATCACGAATGGGGGTGTTCCTAAGAGCAAGCCCTCGCATGCGGCTTAACTGTCGATTGAAATGGAGGAAATCTCATGACAACCTCAACCCAGTACGTGGCAGCGCCTTCGAACAAAGCACGGTGGGCGGGGCGCATACTTAGCGGACTCGCGATCGCCTTTCTTGTCGTCGACAGTTTCATGAAACTTGCGAAAACTGCTCCGGCCGTGAAGGGCACCGCCGAATTAGGCTATCCGCCCAGCTTGCTCGTACCCCTTGGCATCATCTTGCTCAGCTGCGTGGTGCTGTACGCGCTGCCAAAAACCTCCGTTCTAGGGGCAATCTTGCTCACTGCCTACCTGGGCGGCGCTGTTGCCACCCAGGTCCGCGTCGGCAACCCGCTGTTCGGCTTCATTTTGTTCCCGGTATACCTGGGCGTGATGATCTGGGCTGGCCTCGCCTTGCGCGATCCGGCGCTGCGAGCCTCGCTACTTTCTCGTAAAGGATTTCAAGAAGTTCGTTGAATTCTTTACTATGCTGGGGTTTCAATTTGCACCCGCTAATGCAACCTGAACCGGTTTGATGTACGTGCAACATCTTCATGGCTTGCTTGGTCACATTTAGGGCCTGATTCATACGAATGCGAACGCGATAAAACAAAGTTGATCGTCTAACACGACACAAATTCAGGAGAAGAGCATGAGTAAGGTCCGCGTATTGGTTGGCACGCGCAAAGGGGCATTCATTCTGACGTCAGACGGAAAACGCGATAAATGGGACGTCAGTGGCCCGCATTTTGCAGGATGGGAGATTTATCACCTAAAGGGATCGCCCGCCGACCCTAATCGAATTTTTGCGTCTCAAACAAGCGGATGGTTTGGGCAGATCATTCAGCGCTCCGATGATGGTGGCAAGACCTGGCATCAACCGGGAACTCCTCCAGGCGAGGCGACGACTGCGCCGGACGGCACACCAAAGGCCGAAAGCAACAAATTTGTATACGACACGTCCACCGAGACGGGAGCCCCGCTCACCACTCATCAGTTCTACGATGGAACTCAACACCCGTGGGAGTTCAAACGTGTCTGGCATCTCGAGCCGTCGCTCACCGATCCCAATACTGTCTATGCCGGCATCGAAGACGCGGCCATCTTCCGCTCAACCGATGGAGCACAGAACTGGAAGGAACTTTCCGGGCTGCGTGGACACGGCACGGGTCCGAAGTGGCAGCCGGGCGCAGGCGGAATGTGCCTCCACACCATCATCCTCGATCCGACGAACCCGAAACGAATCTATATCGCGATCTCGGCAGCGGGCGCCTTTCGTACCGACGACGAAGGCAAGACATGGAAGCCCATTAACAAAGGCCTCCACTCGCAATATATCCCGGACCCGAATGCCGAAGTCGGCCATTGTGTTCATCATGTCGCTATGCACCCACAAAAGCCGGATGTCCTCTTCATGCAGAAACATTGGGATGTCATGAGAAGCGATGATGCCGGCGACAACTGGAAGGAAATCAGCGGAAACTTGCCCACCGACTTCGGTTTCGTCATCGACGTTCACGCGCACGAGCCAGAAACAATTTATGTTGTCCCAATCAAAAGTGACTCTGAACACTTCGTTCCAGATGGAAAGTTACGCGTGTATCGCAGTCGCAGCGGTGGCAACGAGTGGGAACCGCTGACCAAGGGTCTGCCACAGAGCAATTGTTATGTGAACGTCCTGCGCGATGCGATGGCGGTCGACAAACTCGACGAATGCGGCATCTATTTCGGCACAAGCGGTGGACAGGTCTATGCGTCCGCGGACGCGGGCGACAGCTGGAACCCGATCGTGCGAGATCTTCCGCCCGTACTGGCCGTGGAAGTGCAGACGCTGAAGTAAGGACATCTTATGATCCGCGTGGTGCTGCCACAACATTTACGCACGCTTGCTCGCGTGACCGGCGAAGTGACGCTCAATATCGCAGGTCCCGTAACAACGCGCTCGGTGCTCGACGCGCTTGAGGCGCAATACCCGATGTTGCAAGGGACGATTCGCGATCACACAACCCGGCAGCGTCGTGCGTTCTTACGATTCTTCGCGTGCGAAGACGACTTGTCGCATGAATCCCCAGATAGTCCGCTGCCGAAGGAAGTTGCAAGTGGGAAAGAACCGTTTCTGATTATTGGTGCAATCGCCGGAGGCTGAGGCAACATTCCAGGGACCAAGCACATCCCGTAACGAAAAGCACAAGTATTTCAATCCTGAAAGGAGTACACCATGCAACTGAATCCTTATCTTTTTTTTGATGGAAAGTGCGAGGCAGCTTTCAAATTTTACGAGCAAACCTTGGGCGCCAAGATCGAAGCGATGATGCCCTATGAAGGCTCGCCCGCCGCAGAGCAGGTTCCCGCCGAGGCTCGAAAACGGATTCTGCACGCGATGCTGCGCATCGGCGACCAGGTTTTGATGGCATCCGACGAAGCGCCGGGCAAATACGAAGCTCCCCGTGGCTTTTACGTGTCCATCAATCTTCAGGATCCATCCGAGGCCGAGCGTGTCTTCGGCGCACTCTCGAAGGGCGGAAACATAACCTTGCCGATTGCCAAAACCTTCTGGGCCGATCGCTTCGGCATGGTCGTCGACCAGTTCGGCATTCCGTGGATGATCAACTGCGCTCAAGCCGCTACGAAAGTTGCATAAAAAACTCCTGGAGCTGTCGATTTCCGTCCCCCTCGCTCGACGCCTATGTAGAGCGAGGGTTATGGAACAAAGACCGACAGCTCCATTCTCGTTTAACAGGAGTCATTGAAATGAAATTTCTATGTCTGTACAAGCCATCGCGTAAAGAAGGAACACCGCCAACCCAGTCGAACATGGAAGAAATGGGGAAGTTGATTGAAGACGGGTTCAAGACCGGCTGGCTAGTGGCCACCGAAGGCTGTCTGCCGAGCGCCTTGGGCGCGCGCGTCCGCCTGGCGAACGGCAACTACACGGTAACGGACGGTCCTTTTACGGAGTCCAAGGAACTCGTGGCCGGTTTTGCCATCATCCAGGCAAAATCAAAGGAAGAAGCCATCGAACATACCCGACGCTTCCTAAAAATCGCGGGCGACGGCGAAACCGAAATCCGCCAGGTCTTCGACCCGGCCGACGCGACCAGCGAACACGCGCCATGCACACCAGAAGTTGTCCGTCAGAGTGCGTAATGGAATCGGATGCCCCATCCTCGTCCGCGCTCTTTGCGGACAGGGTGGGGGTTTGTATGTCCTGAAAGTCTGCGCAGGTCAGCCGTGACGTCCGAAGTAACGGACGATTCTCGGACCAACCGCTGCATACAACCCTGCATTGAGGAGAGGAATGAACAGCCACACGAAGCAGAAGCTGCCCGTTCCCGTCTCGGCATCAATAGCGAATGCCGACAGAAGACTCGGAGGGCAAAGCACAAGAACAGTGATCAGGCGACTTCACCAATTACCTGCTGACAGGTACCATGTATCGAAGAACTAAAGGAAGTAAAACCCAATGCTGAACTCCTCCGCCAGCCACCTTACCAAACCAGCCGAAATCAAACGTCATGAACGTAAGCCCATGATGAAATCGCTCGCCGCGGGAGTGCGAATAACAATACAACGCCACCTTTTCACGCCGATCCGCGATGGCCCCACTTTGCTGAGGCTTTTTCAGGCTATATGTTGAATAAGCGATTGCACAATATCGCAAGTCGCGCTAGCCGTCCGCCCCTATCCCGCCTAAACTTTACCTCGCAAGACGTGTGTTCCGATTCGTTCTACAAGTTGTGAGGCTTTTATGAAAAATGGTTACCTGCTCGTATTAGTTCTAGTTGTCTCATTCGCGACGAGATCGCTCAAGATACTGCCAAAGAGCAGAAAGCGTTGTCGGTCTGGAGCATCCACACCCGCGACGTCATTACCATCCGCGCCGCGCAGAACGATCCCATCGCTGTCCTTACACCCACTCGGCCCATTGTCGTCCGCCGCATCGAAGCGCTCAGTCTTCGCGGACCGGTAAGTCCAACAACATCTCCTGAACCAATTCCTTGCCCTATGCCGTTCTCTCTCGAAATCACAAACGGCACAGCCACAAAAACCGTCCGCATCTCGAACACGTTTCTGAAAAAAGGGTCCGAACAGACTTACACCGACAGCGGTTCGCTCAGTATGCCGTTCGCTTCTGGCGATCGTATCGCCGTCGCGCTGATTGTTCCCGCCGCTGGCTTTCCCCCAACGTTATGTGTCCTCAATGGCCTGAACATCAGCATCCAATTTGAATCTGCGAGCACCGCCCAAGGAAATGCAAACTAAACTTGCGCGGGAATGTTGCGCAAACCATCGCCACTCTTTCAGCTGACAGTCCCTCCCCGCACTCAATGCGCAGCCTCCCGCGATGACGAGGTAGTACCCAACCTCCACTTCTGCCAGGCAGAAGTGATACGGCACTTCAGACGCGTACCCGCCGCTGCGGTAAACTACTCCTCAAAGGATGATCAGTACACCATACCCTCGGTCCCTCCAGGCGGTTGCCGCAGTCGCAGGTTCCCTGCTCTTGCTCTGCGGATGCTCCAACTCCCGCGCGAACAGTTCCGCCGCAGCGGTTTCCGGGCCTGTGCCCGCGCACATCTACACGGTTGCCGAGGAGACAACGCGTCGCCGCGTACAGGCGGTGGGCTCTCTCTTCCCGCTCGAAGAAAGCACGTTAAGCGCAGAGGTGGAGGGACGCGTCTCGAAAGTTCTCGCCGATGTCGGCGATACAGTCAAAGAAGGCCAGGCTCTTATTCTGCTCGACGAACGCGAATTGCAGTTTGAGGTGGAACGTCAGCAAGGCTTGGTGCGTCAGGTGAGGGCGCAACTGGGGCTCGGGCCAAAGGATCCCGCGCCGCGCGACGCTCGTCGGCTCGCATCGGTGCAGAAAGCTGAGGCCGACCGCTTTGACGCCCAGCGTAAGTACATTCGCGCACAGACGATGTTCAAAGACAACCTCATCTCGCAGCAACAGTTCGATGAGGCAGCTAGCCGATATCAAAGTACTCAAGCCACCTACGACCTCGCCTTACAGGAGGTCGAACGCCTGAAGGCCTTGTTGATCACGAACGAGGCCAGCGAGCAGCTGGCGGAGAAGAAGCTGACGGACGCTACCATCAAGGCACCCTACCCCGGCTCCGTCAAATCGCGCGATGTGCATCCGGGCGAATACCTCAAAGTGCAGGGGCCCGTCATGGTCCTTGTCAGGACCGACCGCTTGCGGGCACGGCTCGCAGTCCCCGAGCGATGGGCCGGCTGGGTTAAAGACGGCGCCGTCGTCGATCTGCGAGTAGAAGCATTTCCGGGCGAAAGTTTTCACGGCAAAGTCACTCGGATTAATCCGGCCGTGGCCCAGGACTCCCGAACTTTTGAGGCCGAGGCCTTGATCGACAACCACGATGGCCGTTTGAAGCCGGGCTTCTTCGTGCAGGCCTCATTGCCGAGCGAGAAGGAAGAGAAAGCGCTCTTCATCCCGGAAGCGGCGGTGAACTATCGATATGGGGTGTACAAGGTGTTCGTTGTGAATGCCGATCGTGTAAAAGAACGGCAAATCCGCCCAGCCGGGCAAACCGAGGATCAGAAAGGGCGCCGGTTCGAAGTCGCGGAAGGGCTCAACTCAGGGGATCGAGTCGCGGCCCCGGTTTCAGGCGAGTTGCGCGACGGAGACCTAGTACACGAATCTTCCAATGCGTCTTCACCGGTAGCGCGTTGAGGTTTGCAGAAATACCAGTAGTCTCGCCATGAAGCTAGCTGAAATCTGTGTACGCCATCCCGTGTTCACCGTGATGCTGATTGCATTTCTGGTGACGCTCGGCGTGTTTTCTTACCGCGGGCTGGCTGTCGATTTGTTCCCTAAGGCCGATCCGGCGACCATCAATGTGCAAGTAGCGTTGCCCGGGGCGACTCCCGACGAAATGGTTACCGGCATCGTGCTGCCGCTTGAGGATGCGATTTCATCCGTCAGCGGCATCGATGAGATCAGCGTCTACGCGACCGAAGGCAGGGCGGACATCACTTGTACGTTCGTTCTGGAACGCGACATCGAGGGTGCCGCGCAGGATGTGCGCGAGAAAGTAGCGGCAGCACTGAACCGTCTTCCGCGTGAAACCTTGCCTCCGGTTATCACAAAAGAAGATCCACAGTCGGATCCGATCATGACCATTCTGGTCAGCGGTCCGATGAGTCTCCGCGAGCTCACCGAAATCGCGGATAAACAAGTGCGCCGCGCCATTCAGCGGGTCGATGGTGTGGGCAGCGTGCGCCTCAACGGTGGCCAGGCGCGCCAGATTCGCGTGCTGCTCGACGCACAGAAAGTCGCGTCTCATAACTTTACTGTGCTCGATGTGCGCGAGGCGCTGCAGCGGGAAAACATCGAGGCGCCCGGCGGCCGCATGATCACCGGGCCACAAGAACTCGGCCTCAGAACCTTGGGGCGCGTGTTTTCCGCGGATCAGTTTGCCGACGTCATGCTTGGGACGCGTGGCGGCGTGCCCATCCGCATTCGCGATGTTGCCCAGGTGGAGGATGGAGCCGCCGAGCGCCGTACATGGTCGGCTCTTTTTCAAAAAGGCAATGCTGGAAAAGATGTAGTCGCGATCGATGTATTGCGCCAGTCGGGCGCTAACACGGTCAAAGTCGCGGATAACGTCCGCGCCTTGATCGCCGACCTCAACGCTCAGATGCCGGGCGGCGTGCAACTCATGGTGATGCACGATATTTCGGACTTCATCAAGGCATCCGTTCACTCCCTGATTGAGCACTTGATCCTGGGCAGCATTCTGGCGAGCGCGGTGGTGTGGATCTTTATCCGCAACTGGCGAGCTGTGCTGATTGCTGCCGTTGCCATCCCAGCCTCGATCATTGCCACGTTCACCTTGATGAAGGGAATGGATTTTTCTCTCAACAACATCACGCTGCTCGCGCTGACGCTCGCCGTCGGCATCGTGATCGACGATGCGATCATCGTGCTCGAAAATATCTTCCGCTTCATGGAAGACAAGGGCCGCGACCGTTTTCATGCCGCGATCGAGGCCACTCGCGAAATCGGCTTGGCGGTGATGGCGACCACCCTCTCGCTGATCATCATCTTTCTGCCCATCGCCTTCATGACCGGCTACGCCCGAAAATATGTGAACTCCTTTGGATGGACCATGGCCATGGCCATCCTGGTGTCCCTGCTGGTGGCTTTCACCCTGACGCCGATGATGAGTTCACGCCTGCTCAGAATCAGCGAACATGAGAAGGAAGAACATGCGCGAGGCTTTCTCCACCGGGTGGAGAGTTGGTATCTGAACATGCTGCGCTGGTCGCTCTCCCATCGCCGAGCGATCATCGCCATCTGCATCGTCACTTTTCTTTCGACATTCGTTTTGTACCGCATGGTGGGACGCGATTGGATTCCTGCCGACGATCAATCGGAATTACAGAGTTCCTTCACACTGCCAGAAGGCACGAGCCTCGCCAAAACCACTGAGATGGCGACCGAGATGGCTCAGCGCATCTCAGCCATGCGCGAAGTGGCTTTCGTTCAAAGCTACACGCATGGACCGACAAACCACGCGCATCTCTTCATTGGTCTGGTTCCGCGCGGGCAGCGCAAGGTCTCGCATCAGCAGATGGCGACCAAGGTCCGCGGCATCCTCGGCGGCTATCGCAATGTCACCTACAACGTACGCTTGCCCTCCGTGCTGGGCGGCGAAATTTATTTCCCGATCGCCGCGGTCATTCGCGGCCCCGACCTTAATCAGCTCGCGGAAATCAGCAAAAGGGTCGCGGACCGGATGCATCAGTATCCCGACCTCGTCGACGTCAACCCAAGCCTCAACCTCAACACTCCCGAACTGCAAGTAAAAGTCGATCGGCAACGCGCTGCCGACATCGGCGTGCGTATGACTGACATCAGCGATGCGGTGCGCCTCTTCTACTCGGGCGAGGATGAGATCACCCGTTTCAAAGAAGGATCGGAGCAATACCCCGTCACCATGCAGTTGCTGCCAGAGCAGCGCGACAATCCTGACGTCCTCAACCGCATGATGGTCCCCTCGAGCAAGCTGGGACAAGTTCGACTGGAGAGCATCGCGACCATCGGACGCGGCTTCGGCCCCGCCACACTTTGGAGATACAACCGAGAATTCCAGGTCAGCGTGTATGCCAACGTCGCATCTGGATACCCACTCGATCTCGGCGCGGCGCACACGATCAGCTCAATCAAAGAAATCGGGCTGCCGGCAGGCTATTCATATCTGTTCTCAGGACAGGTCAAGGTGCTCGAGGAAACAACCTGGAACCTTTTGCTGGCGATGCTGCTGGCATCCGTCTTCATGTACATGGTGCTTGCGGCCCAATTTGAAAGCTTCTCGCATCCTTTCATCATCATGCTCACGCTGCCGCTCAGCGTTCCTTTCGCGCTGTTCTCCCTCTGGATCACTGGGCGCGCCTTGAGCCTGTGGAGCGCGCTGGGCATGTTTCTCCTGCTCGGCATTGTTAAGAAGAACGGCATCCTACAGGTCGACTACACCAACCGCCTTGTCACCGACGGCATGCCCGTACGCGATGCGATTCTCGAAGCGAATCGTGTGCGTTTGCGCCCAATCCTGATGACTACGCTCTCCATCATCGCCGGGCTCATTCCGGTGGCCATCGGGATCGGTGCGGGTTCGGAACAGCGCGCCTCAATCGCCGTCACCATCATCGGAGGCCAGACTCTGTGCCTTCTGCTCACGCTGCTCGTGGTGCCCGTTGGGTACTCATATCTAGCCGAGTTTGAGGCGACACCGTGGCGCGAGCGGGCATCCCGTGTCTTCGGACGAGCAACTCGCGTTAGCCCCACGGATGGCGACTGAACTTGTTTTGCTGTTCAGACAGTCGCAACCAAATCACCCGCAACTCAGAAATGTTCTGAAAATTTGCTGAGAGGAGCCGTTCAGCGAGTCCCTTGCTCGTACCAGCGAAGGACGCGCAGCGCACGCAGCGTGTTCCATCGGCTTGGCCGCCCATCCCCCTCCTCCAGCAAGAAGTGAACTCTACCAGGATGAGTGTTCTCCAGCAGCCACGTGCCATCGGTCTGCTGTTTGGATCGCAGCAAATCAACCGCTTCGTCCAGCCGGCGATCCGGGCGATCCCTCGCGTCTCGGAAATATTCCA